>Ga0210392_10000049_pt1 | contig 113846 bp, 161 predicted proteins | sample IncBWC30OmetaG_FD_161057 | JGI IMG/M metagenome (GOLD analysis project Ga0210392, IMG submission 161057) | Forest soil microbial communities from Barre Woods Harvard Forest LTER site, Petersham, Massachusetts, United States - Inc-BW-C-30-O ... | reverse complement strand
CGGTTTCGGTGTCTCGTCACCAACAGCCCAACCAAGGTGAGGAACCCCAAGCTTGTCCCACATGACCGTGAGTTCCCACAGCTTCTTGCAAGAGTCACAACGCATCGGGATCAACGCCGTGGTCAGCCCAAAGGTGTGCGGTTCGTCACTCAGGTGGAGGATGAAGTTACCGCAACCCGGACACGGTATGTTGTGGTACTCGTCATCACCTTCGGTCATCACGGAATTATCGGCGATCACCAGCTTTGTCATGGACGGACTCCTCCATTAAGGGTCACACGTTTAAGCACGGAAGTACAAGATCGCTTGCAAAAGCCGCAGAGTGACATATTCGAAATTATGTGGCGGTATCGGTAACCAATACCGTGTCAGCCATAATTGTAACCACAACCGGTTTGCCTCCCGACATGCTTGCCGCCACTCTCTTCTGCGTGCTTGTATCTTTTCACGCCGCAACCGAGAGCGTTCGTAGGCATTAGGTCCGGCTAGTAACTTAGTCGCTTTTTTTGGTGACGTTTTTGATGCGCGCCATAATTGGAACCCATGACGTTCAAGCTGATGAATAACCCCGTGATGATCCCGACACACCAGCATCACATCCATCAAACGTTCGTTTCCCAACCTGCCGTAGGTTTTATGGTGGAGATTAAGACCCGAAGTCTGATCACAAAACTGACACAAAGCCAAACCTTCTTCATTCCTTTTCGGCAATTTACTCCGAAAGTAACGAACCCGAAGTTCCCTCCAATGATCACTCCTCAAATAGTCCTGATAGGAACTGAACCCTAACTCGCGGAGTCTGTCTGGAATGCTTTTGGTACCGGTTCTCTTCGTCATCTCTTTTGTCTATCGTTCGGGAGGGAGAAAGGCACGATGCGCCCAGCACAGTAACTCTACCTGAGTCACTGGCTGGGCTGCAAGAGTGTCCATCGTTGCGGTATGGGCCGAAAGACACCGGAACTGGCATCGACCACTTGGGTACAGGATGGGGTCGCCGTCACCCTGGTTTTCTTTGATGCGGCTTGACATGGCTGTGTGCATCCCTCAACCAGCCGTTCCGGCGACCGGAGAGAGTTCCTGGGCTTTAGGTACGATTGGTGAACAGCCCTTCCCCGGAATCCGGGTTAGTTTTCACCAAAAGTGCGGCGTGTCGGCATCCGCCCACCGGCTCTACGGTGCGCTCTTGCCCTAGGCGGTGACCCCGGCGTTGCGCCGCAGTACGCCTTCCGAGCCGCTATGTCCTACTTAAATTAGACGGACGGCGCATAGCGAATCGGGGCGGTCGGCGAAAAAAAATTTAGCGCGCCCGATTCGGCTCCGCGCCTACCGTATAAATAGAATAGGGAGCACCACCCAATCAGGGAGCGACGACTAATGTCCTACCAGACCATCGTGGAAGAGTTACCGTTACTACAGAGAAAGCAACTCGATGACATAAGGAAGCGGTGCGCGTTACTTATGCAAAACCAATCCATCCGCAGTGACAATGTTGAGGAACAGGATTGGTTACTGGAAGGCGTCCTGCGCGAGTGCGAGCACCGGGGTATCTATGTTGGCCGGTCCTTCCACATAAAGAAATCGGGCAGCTTCGCCAGCTTCGCCACTAAGTCGGAAGCCGTGCGCGAGCTACTCACCGAATGCGCGCCGGGGCTGATGCCGGTGCAGCACGTCGCTCTTGGCCATGTCTGCGCCAGGGAGCTAGCCAACCTCCTGCTCCGGGTGTTCAACAGCCCGCCGTCGTTCAAGGCGATGATGGACCGGATCGATTGGGTACCGCGCGCCCTTGAGGAAGCCTTTCCCGGTTACATGCAATCACGGTTACTTCAGCTTGTGGTACCTTACGATGGCGAATAGTGACGAACGTTTCACCCTGTCGGTACAGGAATCAATCACCACCTGTGTCGCATTTGGTACCGACGATAATGCGGCGTTTGTCGCTAGTGCGGTTGATGTAACTCTGCTCGACCCGCCGCTTGATGACATCGTCGCCCGGTGTCTGAGTTACCGCAAGAAATACAAACAGGCACCCGGCCGCGAGCACATCGATGACGTGTTCACCGTGGTACTGAGTAACAAGGAGGACAGGCGTCACAACAATTACCAACGTGTGCTGACCTCGATGTTACGGTTAGAGCGGAGTCTCAATACCCGGTACGTCGCCGACATGATACACGAATTTAACCGCCGCCGGAACCAACGCGCCGCCATCCAGAGAGCGGCGGCACTGTACCAGGACAGCCCGGAAGACGCGGCCGACCAAATAGACACTATCTTCCGACAGTCACTCAAAGCTACCCATTCACTCGCCCGTAACACCGGGTTCACCCTAGCCGAGACAGCGGCATTGGGGTTCCTCAACCGTCACCCCGGTGACTATTGTCACATCGGAATCGAACCATTTGACCGGATCGGCTTGTGTCCCACCAAGAAGGAAATGTTACTGTTCATCGCGGCGCGTAACCGTGGTAAGAGTTTCTTCCTCACTCACTGCGGCAAACACGCGCTGCTCAAAGGCTGGCGGTCGGTACACTACACCCTGGAGAACTCGGGGGAACTCACCGCTGCACGGTACTTCCAAACCTTGTATTCGGGTACCAAGCGCGAGGGTGACTATCACTACACCCTGTTTGAGGAACGGCACGGTGTAACCGATCTCCGCACCACGGTGCTGAAACCCAACTTTGTCATCGAAGACAAAGAAGACACCGAAGCGTACCTCGCCGAGAAGATGGACCGTGACTATTTTCTCGACAACCTGAGGATCAAATCGTACCCTACCGGGTCACTGTCCTTTGAGATGCTGGAACGCGACCTTGACGAAATGGAGTTACTCGAAAACTTCAAGCCGGACATGGTGATGATCGATTATCCGCAAATCATGCGGCTGCGCAGCGGCGACGCCGACCGCTGGGAGAAGCTCGAAGACCTCGCCATCCAGCTACGTGGGAGCGCCGTGGAGCGCGATTACGCCCTGGTGGTACCCCAGCAAGGCACTAGGGCAGCCGAGAGCGCCACAGAGGTGCGCGGGCACCACGGCAGCGGGTCTATCGGCATGCTGTCGGTCGCCGACAATGCAATCACCTACAGCCAGACCAATTCGGAAGAGAATAGCGGGATCGCCCGGCTGCACAGCCAGAAGGTCCGCAACGACAAGGCGCGGCAGACCATCGTCATCAGTCAGCACTACCCGTCCGGCCAGTTCTGTATCCCCGGACAGGCGCACTACATGAGTCCCGATCTCGACGCGAAGATCACCACCTGGATCGGTCGGAGTCACGAACAGGACAGCGACACTGACAACGAAGATCAACCAGGATTCAGAAGGGAACTCGCGAGATGAAACGATACAAGGCCAAAGTGGTGACTACCACAGTACACTGGATCACCGTTCACGGTGACACCGCAGAAGAGGCGCGCGCCCACGTCCGGGAACTGTGTACCTCAAACCCCTGTGACGTTGGCATGGAGCCAGAATCGGAGACGATTGACATACCCATGATCCTGGACTACCCCGGACCACTGTTTGTGAGGGACACCAAATGAAAGCGTGTCGTGACTGTATCCATGTCGGACCCATCAACGAGAGCGGTTTCCCCACGCCGCGCTGTCTGCATCCCAAATCGTACATCGAGGTAAACGACTACCTGTATGGTACCACGCGGACCATTGTGCACACCGTCGAAACCATGCGGACGCTGGGCGCATGCGGTCCCGAAGCTACACTGTTCGCCGCCAAGGAGGAGTGATGCCGATCTCCCCCAAAGCCGTAACCGAATACCTCAGCCGTGAAGTCGAGGAACTCTCCTGGATTAAGTCACTGAGCGCGGAAGCGGTCACCGCCGACCTCAAGCTGGTCAAGCCGCGCCCAAAGTTTACCGCGCCGCTGCGCACCGACCAGAAGATTTGCTTCCTCCTGGGCGCGGCCTACCCCGAGATACTGTTTATGACCGATCTCGGTCTGGGCAAGACCGTCGTGTCACTGGAACTCTTCAACTATTTCCTGCGCATCGGTACCATCCGGCGCGGCATCGTGTTCTGTCCGACCGACGAACTGGTCGAGTCGTGGGAAGACGAGATCGTCAAGTGGGGGTTCCCGTTCCCGTATGTGTCACTGCGTAAGGGGTCGAGTGCGCAAAAATGGCTTACATTGGCCACACTTACCGGTGACGGTTTGATTATCGGTACCTACGCCGGGATCGCGGCGATGGTATCCAAGATGGTCACCCGGCGGGATCGCAACGGCCACGACACCGGACACAAACGACGGCAGCCGCTAACCGAGTTACTCGACAAGGTCGGCATGCATGTCGATGCGGTGTTCTTTGACCAGTCAACCAGTGTCGGTGACACCGGCTCGCTGAACTATAAGGTCTGTAAACACTTCTCGCTCCACGCCAAGGTGCGCTACGGTCTAGCCGGCCGCGCCTTTGGCCGCGACCCGGCGATGATCTGGGCACAACTGTACCTCGCCGATCACGGTCGGGCGTTGGGTACCCAGATGGGTATGTTCCGCGAGGCGTTCTATTCGAAGTTCTTCCCGAAGTGGGGCGGCACCGAGTACACCTTGCGCAAGAAGCTGCAACCGACCCTATCCCGGTTCATCGCCTCATCGTCACTGCGGTACTCGGTCGAGGAGTGCGTCGAGTTACCACCCAAGGTAAAGGTGATCAAGGCTTGTGACTTCCCGGTCGAGAACTGGAACTATTTCATCAAGGCGCGCGACGAACTATTCGCCAGTAAGGGTAAGTTCCGCGAATGTCGTAACGCGTTCCTCCGCATGCGGCAGATCAGTTCCGGGTTTGTCGGGTTTATCGATGACGAAAGCGGCGAGCGCGCCCAGGTGGAGTTCGCCGTCAACCCCAAGCTTGAGTTACTGATGGAACTGGTGAAGGAGATTCCCGAAGATCGCAAATGTGTCATATTCTATGAGTTCAACGTGTCCGGCCAGAAGATCAGTGACGCGCTCACCAAGGAAAAGATCAAGCACGGTTGGCTATGGGGCGGTACCAAGGATTGGACACTGATCAAGGAGTCATTCAACACCGACCCGAAGTACCGGTTCCTGGTGGCGAACTGGCGCAAGGCATCGATGGGGCTGAACCTGCAAGTCGGCTCCTACGAGCTATTCTACGAGTCACCGGTCGGCGTCGTACCACGCGCCGAGGCCGAAGGGCGTATCCACCGCACCGGGCAGCAACACCGCTGCTTTATCTACGACCTTGTTGTCAAAGACTCGGTTGATGAGCTAATACTAGGGTTCCACGCGACCGGCGGTGACTTGTGGAAAGCCTTGGTAGACAACCCACAAAAGACTCTAAACCTTAAACCGGGAAAGAAACATTAGAAGAGAGTGAGTCTTAATTGGAGAACCTGAAACAAAGCCCCGGAACGAGCCACGATGGGCGAGAGAAACATATGATCTGAGCAAACAGTCACCCAATAAAAGGTGACTGAGTCAAAGAAGAACTTTAAGCGTGGACACCGCCTAACCCATTGAAAAGTCACGCAAAGAAAAACCTTGAAAAAGTAACTTTAATCCCCATCTATAGGGTGGACCCCGGAGGGTGGTCCCTCCCGGAACATCAGGGAGGGAGCCTCCGGGGGAGCCACCGAAGGGATGCCCCGTCAGGGGCTGGTCGGACAACCCGGCCAGAGAAGTTCCCGGTCAGCAAGGCTCTGGCAGACGACCGCCAGCCCCGCAAGCGGCATCGGCATTCAAGCCCGGTTCCCTCAAATGGGTTCCCGTGCCTTGGATCGCCCGCCGCGCTAGCACCATGCCTGTCCCAGGCAGCCCGAGGCCTATCCCGCATCGCATGCGGGTAGCGGTCCCGGCGTGTCCCCCGGCTTCGGCCGAGACACAAGGCAGCCGCCATCCCCGCACGGGGGTCGCGCGGCACCGGAGCCTGGGGTCAATGATAAGTCACGCGAAAGCGTGACGATGGGCACGGTCTTTCCCTTCGCGGGTTGCGGAATCTCCAAACCTAGAAATACACAAGCGCCCCCGCCGATCATATCGGTTGGGGGCGTTTTGCGTTGTAGGGTGTGACACTAGGATGTCACTAAAGGAACTACCATGTCGAAACCATCAGCCCTCAAACACGGTCGTAACCCGCGCTACCCGTACGTGCCGGTCGTTGTTTATGACGACGGGCGTCAGTCACAGGTACGCGGTTACGCGTTTGTGACGCGTGACGAAGCGGTCGCGTTTGCGAAGCGGTACCTCGACAACGTCGAGGCGAACTACGCGGCGCAGATGGCGGCGTATGCCGCGCGCCACAACAAGGAGTAACACCATGGCACTCTCGATGGTGGTCGGTCGCGACTACCGCCTGCACGGCAAGCACGAATTCGTCATCTACGAGGACGAAGAGATTGTCACCCGCAAGGGTTTCTTCGCGTCCTACACCCAAGCGAAGCGCGCCGGCCTGAAGGCGGCGGCGGAAATCTACGCCGAGCGCGACCGCATCGCGCCGGAACTGCCACTGTAACACAAACCCCCGGCATTCACTTGCCGGGGGTTTTTCTTATGGTGTGACAACTAGGGTCACAGATAGGAGCTAACCAAATGCGTAACGATCTGTTCTGCTACGAGTGCAACAAGCCGTCACCGGCTTATACTTGCCCGCATTGCGGCGGTACCGATGTCGAGCCGTTCGACACGGACACCGGCATGGCCGAGGATGACGGTCGGGAAACCGAGCGCCGCAACGACGCTTGGGCCGAACGTCACTACCGTGACTAACCCTAAACCCCTGGTCATTCGTGACCGGGGGTTTTTGTTTAAGTGTGACACACTTCGGAGACTTCAGATGACCGAGTACACCGCACAACAGATCGAGCTAGCAATCGACGCCGAGGCGCTCGCCTGGGCCGATTTTTTCCGCGTCGAGGACGAAGACGGCCTAACCCGCGAGCAGCAGATTGAGGGCCGCAAACAGGTGATGCGGGCCAATATCGCGGTCGGCTATATCGCCAATAGCCTGAAGCCATTTCTGCCGGAAGAAAAGGAGGGAGCACATGTTACGGGTTAGCGCCGGTCACTACCGGGACAGCTTCTGCCGCGTCACTTACGATGTGAAGAAGGTGACGATCCCGTGGGATCGCCACGCGGCGGCATGGTCTTTCACCATCATCAACACCGGCTTCGAGAACGGTAGCTGGCGCACCAAGACCGAGGCGGCACAAAAAGCCCGCGTCCACATCTACGGTATGAAACTGGATAACGCGCTGAAGTGACCAAAACCCCGCCGGTAACACGGCGGGGTTTTTCTTATGGTGTGACCACTAGGGGCCACAGAGGAGCTACCATGTTACGCAAGGCATTTAGTGACGACATGCCGCGCACCTACGCCACTTACGAGAACGCCGAGAAGGCGCTCCACAAGACGGTGGCCAAGCTGGGCGGTACCGATGAAAACCTCACCTACCTGATCGCCGCCACGCCGGCCGGCCGGTTCTACCCGGTCGTGCTGCCGAGCGAGGCTCAGGTCCAATCTGCAATCACCCTAGCCCACAATGGTGTGGCTTTCGTACGGAGGTAACAATGACTGACCAAATCCTGTTGATGAAACCCTACGCCGACAGCCGGGTGATCTCACCCAAGCACCCGGTGTCGGATGAGTTTGACCAAGCGTTGCGCATCTACCGCGACAGCCCGTTCACCATCACCGTCCAGGTCCGCACCCGCAAGGGCACACAAAAGCGGATCAGCACGGCGACAGTGACCAAGCAGGAGGCGAAGGACATCGCCGCTTACCTGCTTCGGGTCGCCGAGGAACTGAGCGAAGAGCATCGCTAACACCTAACCCCCGGTCATTCGTGACCGGGGGTTTTTCTATGGGTGTGAAGTCGGTGACCAGTGGTTGGTCACCGGGTTCCAAAGAACCTCTCACTAGGGAGAATGGTCACAATGCCTGAGTTCACCATTGCCGATCACGGCTCAATCGTCCTGATCACCCCGATCACTGAAGAGTGCCGCATCTTCCTCGAAGACCACGTCGATGCGGAAGCGCAGTGGTTCGGTGGTGCCTTGGTTGTCGAGCCGCGCTATGTCGGCTCGCTGGTCGAGGGCTTGGCCGAATGGGGCTTCGCCTAACACAAACCCGGTCACTTCGGTGACCGGGGTTTTCTTATGGTGTAACCTCTAGGAGGATCACATGAAGACTAAGCCGAAAGCCAAAACCCCCGTGATGGGTACTGCCGAACTCGTTGACGAGATCGGTCGTATCTCCGCAATCGTCGCCGACTTCGAAAAGAAAAAGAAGGCGTTTGTCGCGGAACTCCTGACGCGGGCCGGTGACCGGAAGTACATCGACGGTAACCTGTACACCGCCACCATCGTGCCGGAATGCACCGTCACGTCGCTTGACACCGACTTTGTCAAGACCGAGATGGGTGACGAATGGTTCGCCGCCCACACCAAGGACAGCACGCGGAAAGCCTCTGTTCGGGTCACCGCGCGCAAGACCCCTGACCAGAAGAAGGAGTAACGATGAACCTCAACGATCTGCGAATCATCAGTGAGCGGCTGACACTCACTGTGATGCAGCAAAACTGGCCGGACGCCTGCAAGGAGTTAGACCGGCTGCAACAACTCACACGGGAGATTGACAGTTACATCGCCCGCAAGCGCGACGAGGCGGCGCGGAACGCCGGAAAAGTGTAACCTAAACCCCGGTCACCTTGAATGGTGACCGGGGTTTTTCTATGGGTACACTCCGTATCCGACCACTAGGGAACCAACGTTATGGCAATCCAAATGTCCCTGGCACTGCAAACGGTGGTCAAGAAGTTCCACCTGGAAGTCAGCCGTGACAATCTCGGCAACTACCGGGTTGACGATCCGATCATCGCTAGCTTTTACCAAGGTACCAATGACCCCAGCAAGCGTGGGTTCTACACTCACCGCAAGCTGGACAACGCGGTCCAGGAAGCGGTCGCTGTCCGCAAGGAACACGACGCCGAGATGACCCGCCGGTCGGGCTTTAGCACCGAACCGGTGAAGGTGACACCACCCCCGCGCGCCAAGAAGGCAGCTTCGGCTGCGGCACCGGTACAGGTGGTCACCGCCCCACCGGTCGTGCGCGTGCTGATCGATGACAGCCCCATCGATGATGAGGATGACATCGAGTTTGGGTTTGATGATGTCGAACTCGACAACACGGGTGAGCGGGTGAAAAAGTTCCGCGAGCCGCCGCGCTACTCCAAGAGCGAGTCATCGTTCCTGCGGGGTGCGCGGGTGATTGTCAAGCGACCGCACATCGGGCAGGAAGCCTTGGCCAAGGACGCGGTCCTGGCGATGGCCACCGCCAAGTACGTGCGGGTGGCGTTTGACGATATCGTCACCACGCTCGACGCCGCCGGGTTCCTCAACGCGGCCGGGAAGCGGTTAGTGCCGCCACCTAAGGCAAAGAAGGAGAAAGCCTAGGAGTGTCACCATAACCCCGCCGGGTCAAACCGGCGGGGTTTTCTTTTATGTAACCAACCTCTAGGAGGAACTAGTGACAGACGAGACTGAAAACCTGCGCCGCGCGATGCTCGCCAACAACCAGCCCGAGCGCGATCTCGAAGCGGCTGAACTGCGGTGGGACACCGAGGCGCTGCGCCGTGACTTCACCGTCCACGGTTTCATGGCCCCGTTTGTCATCGTCACCCGCAAGGTTGACGGTGTGAAGGGTGTCCTCGAATTCACCCACAGCCCCCGCTTCTACTTCAACTTTGTAGCGGACAGGTGACACTAACCCCCGGCAGAGATGCCGGGGGTTTTCTTTTAGTGTAACTCTCATCTAGGAGGAGCAAATGAGTGCGTTTATGGTCAACGACGGTACGATTGATCGCGCGGTCAGCGCGGTGCTCGCGTTCAACAACGAGAACCCGCCGATGCTGCCCGATGCGTTGGGTGCGGAACTGATCAAGCTCAACATGGAAGCGTTACGGCAACGCTACGGTGACAAACCGCTGGCGTTCACCTACGCCCACCGCAACCATGATGATGCCGACCCGGTGCTCGCCCGGTTCAAGGCGGTGTCTTGCCTGACCTACCAGTGCAGCGAAGGTACTGTTCCCGAAACGGCGCTGTTCAACTTGCTGGAACAGGTCGAGGACGATCTCGCGAAACAGATCGCGGTCAAGTACAAACTCAAAAAGGGTCAAAGCCCCCACAATCTACCGGCATACAACAAGCTGCCGTGGGACTTTGCCGATTAGACACCAAACCCCCGGCATTCAGGTGCCGGGGGTTTTCCTTTGGTGTCTGATCTAGGAGGACACACAATGTCAGGTCGAAAGGCACTTCATAACGAAGTGATCCCCGCCTGCCTGTTCACCTACGACACCAGGACCAAGACCTTTGTCGGGTTGTTTACCAACCTGTCACAGCGTCACGGTCACAATTTCAACACGCTCATCACCGTGCGGAACGAAAAGACCGGCGGCGAGGTGGTGTTCGAAGTTGACCAAGTGGTGAACACGCCGAGCGGTGACTGGAAGCTGATGCGCTTCAAGTCCGCGTCGAAAGCACATCCCGAGCTTCGGCTCACAATCCTGAACGAGTAGGAGATACTCATGATCTACGCAGTCAATTTGGTTCCCGCCTATGGGCGCGACTACCAGACACCGGAGGCGGTGCAAAAGGACTGGGATGCGGGTAAGGACTTCCGCATCGCCGACATCGGTAACCGGTGGGACGGTAAGTACACGTCCAAAAGTGACTGGGCGGGGCAGAACGTCCGCATCCGTTACAACAAGCTTGCAGACTTCGTTATCCTCTAGAGGTACCAAGGAACCCCCGGCATTGCGGTGCCGGGGGTTTTTCTATATGTGTAACCCCTCAATCTAGGAGGATCAAATGGCACGCAACGATCTCAGGCTCGCCGTCGATAACGATTCGGCCGAGGGCTTGGTCAACGTCAACGGTTTTACCGATGCGGCGGCGGCTTCCGCATACACGATGGCCGGTCACGCGACGATCACGTTAGAGTCACGGCGCACCGGCAAGCACTTCACGTACAAGATCAACCGCGCGAAGAACGACGACGGGTCACCGGCAGGCCGGTGGTTTGTCGGTGTCCTGAGCGGTCCCGATAACGATAGTGACTATTCGTACATCGGGCTGATCGAAACCCGGCTCAACGGCTGCCTGTTCCGGCAGACGGCAAAGGCCAAGTTCAAGGCCGATGCCCCGTGCGTGAAGGGTTTTGTGTACTTCTGGACCCATGTCGAGCGCGGTCACATCCCGAACGACATGATTGTCCGGCATTCGGGCAATTGTGGCCGCTGCGGTAGGACACTTACGGTCCCATCCAGTGTCGAAGCTGGGATCGGTCCAGAATGTTCCAAAAAGATGGAGATGTGACATGAAGCGGCGGTTCAAAGACCCCAAGATGCAGGAAATGTACGAAACCTGCCGGGTGACCGGGCTGGACAAGACCGGCGAGTTCTGGTGGAACGGTAAGCCTCTCCGAGGCGCAGGGCACCGCAGTGCGTATTGGAACGGCTACGATGGTCAGCCCAGCCGCTACCTGCGCAACAGCCTCGCCTACGCTGCTTGGGCAGCGGGCCAGGACAACGAGAAAGCCGGACGATGACACTAACCCTGCCGGATCGCACCGGCAGGGTTTTTTGTTAGGGTGACGGTATCTGTTACCGTCACTGGAGGACAACATGAAACGGTATCTGGAACATGGCCCAGAATACTGCCGGCTCACCTACAAGGAAGACGGTGCTAGCAAGCCCGTCAGTGTTTGGGCCGAAGTCGGGCCGACGAGAGACAACGTCCAGATGTTCTACGAAGTGGACGAACACGGTGAGCGTCAGTGCATGATTTTGACGTTGGTCGGCGAGGCGCGGTGGAAACCCGCCAAGCTGAACCTGGACACCGACAAACTGGAACGGGTGCGGTGATGAAGACACTAACCATCGCGAGCAAACTGGGTCACTACCAAGCCGACCTGACCCAGACACCGGAAGGTGTCGAGATCAAGTTCTGGGCTTGTTACCAGGACGGCGGGCCACGCCGCTGGATGGGTACCGACATGGTCGATGCCCCGTGGCACCTTGTCACCAGCAAGGTCTATGACACGATCTGGGGTATGGTGCCCGAGATCACGCGCGGCGACACGGGTGTCGCCAGAAGGATGTGACATGGATGTAACCAAACCCCACCGGTTCCAACCCGGTGGGGTTTTCTGTTTGTGTGGGTGGGTGACAATCCCGTCACTACCCGATCCCCTCTAGGAGGAGAGTAACATGCCTGCTAACGTCGAATCGATTGCGTATCGCAAGGCCGGTGGCTTGCCCTGGCACGGTGAAGGTGTTCCGGTCGATAACGATATGTCGGTCGATGACATGCTTGTCGCGGCCGGGCTTGACTGGACGGTGTCCAAGCACCCGCTCTACTTCCCGATGCCGGTGGCACCGGGCGAGAAGCAGCGGATGCGGATCGTACCAGACGAGTTCGCGCTCGTCCGTAACAAAGACTATACGGTGCTCGACACCGTTGGTCGCGGTTACATTCCGGTGCAGAACCACGACGTGTTTGATTTCTTCAAGCGGTTCGTGGAAGCCGGTGACATGGAGATGGAAACGGCCGGCGCGCTCAGGAACGGCCGCTTTGTCTGGGTGCTGGCCAAGATCAAGGACGGCGCGTTCACGCTGGGCAGGGGCGACAAGACCGAGTGCTACGTGCTGCTGTCGCAGCCGCACGTTCTCGGCTATGCGCTCAACGCCTGCATGACGGCAGTGCGGGTCGTCTGCGAGAACACCCTCACCAGTTCTCTGGGCGGCACCCTGGACGGCAAGAACAAGGTCGGTGCCTTCCGCCACCTCCACAACCGGCCGTTTGATGACGAAGTCAAGGCCGAGGCTGAGCGCACGCTGGGCTTGGCGCACGAAGGCATCAAGGCGTACTCACATACCGCCAAGCTGCTGTCGGGCGTCCGGGCGCGCGAGGATGATGTCACCGACTTCTTCCATGGCGTGCTGCGGCTGGAGCACGACGAGGAGGTGACCGAAGCCGAGATGATCGACTTCGAGGACAACCGCAACATGAAGCGGTTGCGTGAGTCGCTGCTCACCGCGCCGGGACAGGAACTGTTCCGTGACACTTGGTGGAACGCGTTCAATGCGGTCACCTATTGTGTTGACCACGTCATGGGTCGTGACGACAACCGGCTGTTCTCGGTGTGGCACGGCAACGGTGCGCAGATGAAGCGCCGCGCGCTCGAAATGGCGGTCGAGTTCGCCAAGGCCTAACCCGTCACTAAACAACCCCCGGCATTCGGTGCCGGGGGTTTTCTTTTGTGTAACTCGCATCTAGGAGGAACTTCCAATGTTACTAGCTGCCGTTTTCCTGATCTTGTACTTCACGCCTACCGTCATCGCCGCGTGTCGCGGTCACGCCCGATGGGGACAGATACTGTTCCTGAACCTGTTACTCGGGTGGACGATCATCGGCTGGATTATCTGCTTCTTCATGGCTTGTGGAAACAAGCACAAGAACCAGCCGCCAATGGTGATCACCGCCGTCACTAACGGTTCAACACCGCAGGTAGTCGCCACCATCACCCAGGCTGTACCGGCAAAGCGCAAGATGGAACCGCGCCCATGGCTCGATGCCTTGCTGCCGCCCAAGAAGCGCGACCCCAACGACGATTGGCAACCGGTCACTAGACCCTAACCCAAAACCCCGCCGGTAACACGGCGGGGTTTTCTTTTGGTGTAGCTCTCATCTAGGAGGACACGATGAAATACGTCAAAATAGCGGTGGGGCTAATCATCCTCGCCCAGTTCCCCGTAGCAATAGGTGTCATTATCGCCCAGCTTCTAGGAGGTGGACAATGAGTGACGAAAGAAAGGAGCGTGAGTCGGCGATCCGCCGGATCAAGGCTCTGCTCGAAACCGCCGGCCGCACCGAGGCCGAGATCGACGCCTGTTCCGGTAAGGTACAGGAACTTCTGGTCAAGTACCACCTGTCGATGTCGGACGTGGCCAAGGCCGGCGACACCATCATCCGTGACACTGACTTCCTGACGGATTCGTCCGAATGGATCAAGTCACTGTTGAACGGGGTGGCACAACTGTACCTCTGTGGCTACTACTACGAAACGTTCCCGGCCGACTGGATCGAAAAACACGGGCTGAACGACGGGCTGTTCCCGCTGATCGCCGGTAACCACCGGACAGCCTACCTGCGACACAACTTTATCGGCAAGCCGGTTGACGTGACGGTGGCCAAGGCGATGGGTCAGTACATCGCTCGCGCGATGCAGACCCTATGCCGCGAGGAGGTGCGGAAATGGCCGACCAAAGAGCGGCCGGCGTTCCGGGTGTCGTTTATGAACGCCTGCACCGCTAGGGTGCGCTACCGCCTGCACCAGAAGCTTCTAGAGGCGCAGGAAAGCGGCATCCCCGGCACCAACCTGCCGGCGGTTCGCTCGCTCTACGAGCAGGCGCAGGACGCGGCACGGGACTACCTGCGGCAGCAGGGCATCCTGCCCGATCCCAAGGCTACCAGCCTCGCCAACATCGAGCACCAGGGTGGCGCGGTGGCCGGCTGGAAAGCCGGTGACCGGATCGGCCTAGACCAGCAAGTCGGCGGTAACATCAACCCCAACCGTATCGGAAGGAGGTGATTTTAGTGGAGTTCACACACAGCACGCTCCAAGACTACGAGAAGCGCGTGCATGATCTGTACCAAAACTTCCTGTTTGGTACCGAGACTGACGGTGCCGATCCGGTCGCGACGCAGCAATACCTGATCGCGATCTCGCATCTCGAAATGGCACACCGCCATCTCGCGCTCGCGCGGTTGACTCAGGCTCGCGCACTCGCGGGGCGCTGACCTAAACCCCCGGCATCCAGGTGCCGGGGGTTTCTTTTGGTGTCACTAACCACTACAAAAAGGACTGTGTGTTATGGGTGCCTACTTTCATCATAAATCCACCAGACGAATGAGTGTGCGGATCGAAGGCGGCTTTCTCGTTGTCCGTTTTAACGACAACGGGCAGACGGAATACTTCCCGATGCCAAAAGATCGTACCGACAAGGACGGCATCCGCGCCACACGCGGTGCAGCTTGTGCTTGGGCCAAAAAGAACGGGGCAACAGTCGATCAGGAAGCTGCCATAAAAAAGGAACTGACCGACAACGGATACTATCTGGTTGGACCGCAGTCACGCGGTAAGGTGCAACGCGTCATCGTGCGTCGATCAATCAAGCCGCACGACGACACCGCTACCGGAGCGTACGCGTAGGATGTTACACTTGACCCCCGGCATTCGTGCCGGGGGTTTTCTTTTGTGTAACCTAACCTAGGAGGAGTAACATGCTAGTCAAACGCAAATCCATCTTCACCGGGGTGGAAACCGAGTTGGAGCTTCCGGTGACTCAAGCGCAGATCGACCGCTGGCAGAATACCGGCGCATTGATCCAGGATGTGTTCCCAAACCTGACACCGGGACAGCGGGAGTTCCTGCTCAGCGGTGCCACCGAGGAGGAGTTCGATCGATTATTCCCCGAGGATGAGGACGATGAAGTCTGAACGTGGTGACTGGCACCGCCGCACGCGGCGCGGCACCGCACCCCCGAGTGTCGCGGGTGCCGGTGTCGTTGTGTGCGGGTTCTGCGCCAAAGTCTTTAAGACGGCGCAGGGTGTGCAACAGCACGAACGCACAGTACACGCGGAACTCATTAGGAAGCGGCTTCAGGAAATCCCCGCAACAACGGAGTTCAATCGTGCGATCTACTGCGGTAACTGCACAACCCCTAACACTTGCAAATTCGGACGCTGCATCAAGGAGAACAAATGACACAAAAGACACTAACAAGGTGGCGGCTAACCGATAGCAATATCCCCGCCAGCGAGCGTACCTTTGACACCGAGGAGGAAGCGAGGCACTACCTCGCGCTAGCCTGGAAGGTCTACCCGGCGATGAACCGGGTGCGGCTGTCCCGGTTTGACATCACCACCGAGGTGATCAAACGACCCGAAGAACTGCTAGGAGATATCCAATGACCAGCGTCATGGTATGGCCACCGCCGCCCGAAGATCGGCCCGGCGATGGAATTGTCAAACTACGCACCGGAGAATACCGGATTCACAAAGCGTGGAGTGATCGGCCGCATGTCTTTGTGCGTTACCTGTCATCAAAAGGCAGATTGGCTGAACGCAAGCTGACGCGCTACGGCGCGACCGCACAAAAGGTTGTGGCTAAGTTCCGCGATGAGACACAAACCCACTAGCCCCACCTATCGCGGTGTGGTAGAAAGTAACCCGGTCACTTCGGTGACCGGGTTTTCTTTTTGTGTGACATCCCGTCACTAACCACCAAACCTCTAGGAGGATCACAGTGAAGAAGTTCAATAAGACACAACAGGGCGAACTTAATGCCCATATTACCGATCTCGCCACCAAGAAGGGGGAGATCGATGACGCCTGGGAGAAGTTCGAACTGGCACACAACGAACTCGCCACCGCCATCGATGCGTACAACGCTTCCCTTGCCGCTGTCACCGAATGGCGCGACGGCATCGTGCAAGATATGCGAGACTACCAGGAGGAGCGTTCCGACAAGTGGCAGGAGGGCGACGCCGGGCAGGCCTACGAAGCCTGGATCGATGAATGGGAGGGACTCGATCTCGATGAGGTCGAGACACCCGAACTACCCGACGCGCCCGACTTCGAGCACATTGACGCCATCGAGCAATTGCCGACAGAAGCAGAGTCGGCGTGATCACGGCGGCGTGATAGTATCCCCCCGGCGCTTCGGTGCCGGGGGTTTTTTGTGACCAAAATCTAGGAGGAACCAATGACCGAACTTGAGACACTGCTCGAAATGGGCGAGGAGTTCGCCCGCAAGGTACTACTAGAACGCCGGCACAAGGAACTGATAGCGACGTATCACCTGATCGGTGCCGACGATTCCCACCACATCATGCAGTGTGCGTGGGAGAACGATCTGCAAAAATCACTGCAATTCGCGATGGTCAAGAACATGGCGCAGGAGATCACCTGTCGCGCCTTCGTCTTTGTCAGCGAAGGGTGGTCACTCCATCTCGACAAGGACGCGCCCGAGGTGCAACCAAGCCAAAGCCCTGACCGTATCGAGGTGGTGCACATCACGGCGGGCAACACTACCGGCAACGCGTCAATCCTGTTGCACATGGTCCGCGATCTATCACCCGGTATGCGAAACCGGCTGATCGCTCTGGAACCCATGACGCGGCTGGAGAACAGCGGAGGGAAGATGATCGAGGGACTCATCCAACCGCAGAAAGGTACGTGATGCACATCATCCTGCTGGTGGTCGTGGGCGTGCTTATCGCCCACGTCATCATGGGCATGTCCCGTAACTTCGGTGGGTGTCTACTGGTACTCATCCTGTTACTGATCATCGGATCGTGTGCCAGTCACCACACCGTCGTCTACCACTACTGAGCTTCACAAGGGAGGATAGATTGGAGGAATTGACACCAGAAGAGCGTGCGGTGATCTTACGAGCGTTACAGTCATGGTTACGCAAGGTCGCCGCTGACTCACTCGAAGCCCTACGCCGCAACCCGGCACAGGGACACGCGCTGATCGACCGGACCACTGCCCCGGTCGAGCGGCTCATCCAAAAGTTCCAGCATTAGAACCCGATCCCGGTGGGGCTTGCCCTGCCGGGATTTTTTCGGTAATAGGATAAGGCTTCCTTTAAACCCCCTATCTAGGAGGAGACGCTTCCATGCCTTCGATGCCTTTCACGACCTACGAAAACACACACAATCCGCACGTCTCAATCCACAAAAGCAGTTGCGGACAACTCAGAAAACGCGGCGGCGTGCATCAACACAACCAAGGGAAATACACAGAGCACGCTACCTACACCGCTGCCTTAACTTACGCCCAAAGCACGGGCTTATCGCTGAAAATATGTTCCTACTGTGGTCCCGTTCCCACAGTTCCAAGTCTAACGGAAGGAGTAACCCATGTCTGACACGACACTGCTGGAGCACCGCTGCCCGTGGCCGCGCGGTGAATGCATGCGCGGTGAACCCGACTTCGATCTGGAACTAAACCCGGTCACCCGGCTCACCCGCGATCTGCGTAAGGGCGCGGCGACACTCGGTGACACCGAGGCGCGTTTCCTAGTTGACGCTTACTACATCATGCAGGAAAACCGCAAACGCGCCGCCGGCCAGGAACGGGCGCTCAACGCGTCCAACGAGCCGCACGAAATCATCACATGGCTAAAGACCCAGAACTCCACCATGGAGGGACAGATCAAGGCCGCGCTCGATGTCTACACCCAATCCCACATGATGGGCGGCTGGATGCGCGAGGTGTACGGTATCGGCCCGGTGATCTCGGCCGGGCTGCTCGCGCACATCAAGATCGAGCGGGCACCTACAGTCGGTCACATTTGGAGTTACGCCGGTATCGCGGGTCCGGTGACCAATACCGAGCTTAAGCGTGCGGTCTACCGTGTCGCTTACCGGAACCCGATCCCGCAGGGTGTCATCCCGACACTACACCTGGAGCCGCCATATCAGGCCACATACCTTTACCCTGACGGTGACTCGCACGCGTTCTTCCAGGTAGTGATCGAGAGCGATGCGGCGCACCCGGCGATCCTCGACAGCATCCCCCGGATCATCGGTGTAGACCGCAGCTTCCGCGCGTTCTCCGGTAACCGTCCGTGGACAAAGGGCGAGAAGCGCCCGTGGAACGCCGGGTTCAAAACCCTGTGCTGGAAGGCTGGTCACTCATTCATGATGTTCAGCAACGACGAGAAGTGCTTCTATGGGCAACTGTACCGCCGCCGCAAGGAGCGCGAGGTCACGCGCAACGAGATGGGTGAGTTCCGCGAGGTTGCCAAGGTGCGCGCGGAAACCGTAGGCAAGACTACCGATGCGTACAAAGCGTACAGCACGGGTATCCTGCCGCCGGCACATATCGACGCCATGGCGCGGCGCTTCACCGTCAAGATATTCCTCAGTCACTTGCATGAGGAGTGGTACTGGCGGCATCACGGCAAAGACGCACCGGCACCGTTCGCCATCGCGCAACTCGGTCACGCGCACTACATCCCGTCACCGATTCCGCGCAGGAAGGCCGCTTAGAGCCAGAGGTAGGAACTGAATCACAAGATGAAAGCATGCGCGCCATCGGGAAACCGGTGGCGCGTTTCTGACGGAACGAGTCAAAACACGCGACCGAATCACGTCAAGGGTAACGAGCCATCCCGTATGACAGACACACATGAACAGAGTGAACCAATCAGCTAGACAGACACAACAAGAGAGAGTGAACCCCGTGTGAGGACAGAAACATAAGTTCGGAGTGAACCATCCGTAGCGATGGAATCATGTGATTAGAGTACCTTCATCTAGGAGGAGAAAGTGACACCACTAATCAAGGCAGACAAGTTCAAAGCCGACGACAAGCTGATCGAGGCGACCGTGCGTACAATGGGGGTCAGCTTCGAGGAAGCCCGCAAGATTCTCAATGACGAGATCGCGCGGGAAACCATCTGGGTCAACGACAAGTACCAAATTGCGACACACACCTTTGATCACCCGCAGCTTGGTCCGTGTATGCAGATCAACATCCGCCGTCGTGACGGTGGGGTGATCTTTCGTGACTGGCGAGACTTCCAGGCGATCAAGAACCAGCTTGCCGGTCCCGAGTGTGAGGGGCTGGAAATCTACCCGGCTGAGTCACGTAAAGTGGATCAGACCAACAAGTACCACATTTGGTGTATCCTAACCGCCGACGACGAACACCGCATCCCCTTCGGCTGGTCCGAGCGAGATGTGGCGGAACAGGAGAAGAATGTGCCTAACGGGATGCGGCAACGTCCGCTACCCGTGTGTGATCCTGAGTCACGGCAACACAAGAGGAAGTAACACTGCCCCGCCCGGTTTGATCCGGGCGGGGTTTTCTTTTAGTCACGCGATCGGCTAGACACATGATCCCCGAACGAACCATAGTTGCGGACACAGAAACATCGCACCAGGAGTGCGCTTCAGAAATGACGAGTCGATAGTGTGAAGGCAGAGTGAACCCATCAGGGAAAAATAGAATCACACACGATGAGTGAACCCAGTGTCAAGACAGAAACAACAGAGTTGAGTGAGCCTCGCGTGCGGATAGAAACACGGAAATCGAGTGAACCAATCCCATCGACAGACACAGACCAGTAGAGTGAACCTTTCTAGGAGGGACAGACTATGACAAAAACAATTCTCTTCCCACACTACCCGCTGCCGTGGCCCGACCCGTTTGTACCCAGTTACAAATCGGTCAACATCGGTAAGTGGAAATGCGCCCCGTACCCGTCCGGTGACCGTGTCATAGGTTACTGGCGACCGCACAACTTTGTGCCTAACGGCTGGATGTTTGTGCAAAAGGTCAAGAACAACTGGCTCAAGTGGATGTCACTGACACCGATGGAACTTGAGTCACACCAGCCTCACATCGCGGCGGCAAGGGGGGTTGTCGTCGTCGCCGGGCTGGGTATGGGGTTCTATTTGTACAACATCATCCGCAAGCCTGAGGTGACCCGCGTCATTGTCCTCGAAAAGGACAAGAGCGTGGTGAACCTATGGAAGCGTACCATCGACCCAAACGAGTGGGTCGGGTTCCGCAAAGTGGAACTGATCATCGGTGACGCGCACAGCTACCAGCCGGGGTTCCCGGTGGACTTCCTCTACGCCGACATCTGGCCGTACCTGGGTGACCACGATGCACTCGAAATCACCCAACGGTTACAGACCAACATCAAGGCCAAGGAAGTCGGGTTCTGGGGGCAGGAGTTTGACTTCATCCACTGGATGATGGCGCTCAAGCTGCCGGGTTCGGTCGAGAGCAACGCCACCCAGGCTAATTATCTGCGCTTCTGCCAGCATGTAGGGCTGCCGCTTGTCGAGCAGCATCACAAGCGTTACCCTAAGCTGGCGTATGTCGCGGTAACACTGCAAACCGCGATCAGCCCCGCTGTCGATCCGGCGGATCGCGCGATGCTGACCCAGTTTGCCTTAGGCACCTTACAGACTGAGTTACTGATCGACCGCGCACTCGATGTGAAGTGAACCCAGTTGGATGACAGACACACCAGGGGAAAGTGAACCCAATGAAGAGACAGACACAAATCTCAAGAGTGAACCCAGTTGAATGACAGAAACACCATTCGGGAGTGAACCAATCCTCTCCAGGACAGAAGCATTGAAAAGGAGTGACTCATGTTGTGGAAAAGACACCGCGAGGCACGTCGCCAGCAACAGGAGGCGCGCGCCCGCCAGGAAGCCGAAGCCGCTCGCAAGAAGCGCGACGACGATGAGGCGACAATGAACACGACGATGAATACCGTACTGGTCACATCGCTGATAACGGACACTCCCAAGCCGGCAGCGGAAACACACCACCGGAATACCGACACCGGTAATTCGTCGCACCACCACAGTCACACAACACACCACAGTGACATCGGCGGTAGCCACCACCACGTTGACACTTCGTATAGTTCAACCGATACCGGTGGCGGCGGTACCACTACCTGCTAAGGAGTGACTCATGGCGACAAAACTCGAAAACTTCGAAGACCCGAATTCGTGCTGGTCACGCGCCAGTGACGATGAACAGGTCTTTGTCTTTCGCCAGCGTGACCGGCACGCCCCGGCACTGATCCGGCTGTGGGCCGAGATGCGCGAGAAGGAGGGCGAAGACGCCGCCGTCGTCAATGACGCCCGCACGGTGGCACAGTTAATGGAAGACGCATCGGTGGCGCAGGGTCGGGTGGTTTTGTCACTCGACGCGGTGTCATCGTTCGCGGTAACTCTAAAACACCCGCCGGCACCCGCTGCACAAGAGACACCGACAGCGGGCGGGCAGGCACTGCCGGACAACCCCTACAACCTGCGGATCGGTGACATCGTTGTCGCCGGTCGCGGCCGGCCCGCCAAGCTGGTCCGCATCTTTGGTACCGACAAGGAAACCGCCGAGGCGGTACGCGGTCACGCGAACATCCAACTGCCGGGTACCTCTCCGGTAACCGTGCAGTTCGACATGCTGCGCCGGGCTGCGCCGGAAGAGGTTGAGGCGTATCAAAACTCCGGTGGCCGTATGTAAGCCTTGCGGGTAAGTTCCTTCTCTGCTATACCCCTGGCTGAACCTTCTAGGGTTCGCCGGGGGTATCTTTTTTTGCGCTAAAAGTGACCACAGTAATGACCTTCCTCCTTTACATGGGCGTGATTTACGCCATTGGTGGCGTGCTCGTTTACGTTATCGGCTCGCGCGAAAAGCGACATGAGCGACGCGTTACCATCATTGTCGCCGACGACGACACCAACAAGTTTTGCCGGGACTGCCGTTGGGTTGCGCCACGCCACCCAACTTTTAGTCGGCGCAGTTTCTCATCAGCCAAATGCATGCACCCCACATCGGTGAAAAGCCAGGGTACATTCCTGGCAACCGGCCAATACGAGCCGGACAACCAGTATCACTGCACGGTTATGCGCGAAAGCCGGGATGAAAAATGTTGTGGTGAAGCCGGTATCCACTGGACTCCTGGTGACCTATGAGACTCTACGACAAGCTGCTCACCATGCCGGGCGGTGAGTTGGATCAGATAATGCTAGGCGGTGTTACCGTATTTGTGCGGGAACTCGAAAAAGCGCAGTGCTTCGAGCTATCGGAAGACATCTCGTTTGCTGCCGGTGACGTATGCCAGACCCGGCCGTCAACCCTGCTCAGCGCCATCGACATGATCCGCGCGCCCTACGAATACACCTGGGTCGAATGGACCCCGAGCAAGCGTAACAACATCCGCGACAACCACGACATCTTTAGTCACCACAAGCCGCAGCCCAAGCGAGTCGGCGCGCTGACGATCACCAATGAGACGTGCTCGCGCGGTTACATGATCCTGGCGTGGATGCACCACAACGGAGACATCCAGGTCAACCCGCTGGGGCTGATCTTTGACTGGGACAGCACGAACCCCGACCCGGTGATCAGTGACTATCTCAGGGCGGTCTACGGGCAAACTGATATAGCGTGGATGAACAAGTTCCTCACCACCAAGTTCGGTGATCTGCGTACCAGTAAGATGCCCGACAAGTGGACCCGGTTTAGTGACAATCCCGTGGAGCGCGAGGCATCGGCCAAGCTCAGCGTGCGCGGTGACATCGTCCCGCTGGAAATCTTTGTAAAGTTCCTTGTGAACTACAACATCGTACCCGGCGCGGAATGGTACGAATCGTTTGTCGATGATCTCGCAGGCGAGTTACCGTTTGTCGAGTCGTTCTACCTACTGCTCAACTCGAAGAACAGCATCGTCACTCAGGTGCGCGACAACTTCACCAAGCTGAACAACGCGCGGCGCAAAAACAAGAAACCGCCGCTCAAGGAATTCACCACCACGCGCTTGCGTATCTCGAAGGTTGTGGGGAACCGTGCGGCATCCAAGGGGATGACACACGAACAGGCCCGGTATCATTTGGTGAGGGGTCACTTTAAAGTACGGAAATCGGGTGTGTATTGGTGGGCACCACACGGTCGCGGTCGCGGCGGTTCCGGTAACCTGCGCCAAGGCTATGAGGTCCGCACATGAAGTGGGAATCGGAATACTGGGTACCGGTGGCAGCGATAGGAGCTTTTGTCATCGGGGCCGTCCTGGTTGGGGCTATTACAGTCTTCGTCTCGAAGCTGCCACGACAGCCACAGGTGATCGAGATACACATTATTCAAGACGGGAAGCCACCATGAGTTACACACTGATCGTACCGTCACTGAACTTCGCCGGGTTCCTGTCAATTTGGGCGAACGAGTACCGCATCCCGATCAGTCACAATGTGGTCGAATCTGGCACCCGCAGCAACAAGTCAACCAAGGTACCCAAACGCTGCCCGGTGATCATCGCATTCGAGAATGCCACCGACCGCACCAGCCTGATGGGGATCGCCCAAGCCAAGATCGCCGCGCTGCACGCCGCGCAGCCCTACAAAGGCAGCCGGTGGGGGCGCAAGGCCAATCGCCGGCCCCCCGAGGTCACCGCCATCGCTGCCCGCCTGCAAGCCGACTATGACGCGTGCCAACTAGACTTTAATGGAGGGGATGACATTGGCAGCAACGATCCACCACCTTAACAGAGGCAAGCACATGACCAAGAGCAAGGCGAAACCGCCGCCGGCTCCGGTACGCAATCCGGCCCACGTCAATCGCGACAGTGGATACCGCTTCACCGATGGTCGCGACCCGGTCCTCGAATTGGTGTCTAGAGCGGTCACCGACAGCGGGTGGTCACTCAAGAGGATCGAAGACAAGTCCGGTGTCTGTGCACCCACTATCCGCAAGTGGCAAAACGGCCAGACCAAGCGACCACAAAATGCCACCGTCGAGATGGTACTACGCACTCTCGGTTACACCCGCCGTATTTTTGGCCCCGATGGAAAGGAACTGCGATGAATAAGGCAAACGAACACGTAATCAAATACGCAAGAGCAGTGGTACGCGAAGCCGCGTATCTGAAAGACGATGATTTCGAAAAGTTACCAATTGAGCTAAAGAAGTCACTGACTAATCTAACCGCTGCATACAACCGGCTGCGCCAGAAGCAGACGAGAGAGGTACCCAGATGAACGAAGAGCTATCAGTCCGCAACCAAATCGACTTCACGAAGCTGCTCGATGCGTACCCGGCGCTGAGTCTCTTTAATCCGATTCTCGGAGCAACCCTCGTCCGCATCATCGACATCATGCTCATGCAGGGCGTGGACCCGAAAAACTTGCAGGCTATAGCCGACAGTGACGGATTTATCATCAGATTCGCCGGTTCGATGTTTTCGCAGTTACAAGGTAATCCCAACTTTGGTCACGACGGAGGTAACGATGGAAGTAGATGACAAGATCACCAAGGAACAGTTCCGCCGATTCGCGATGTCGGCTATCGACAGTGTCGTTGCAGTGTCCGATGAGATTTGGGCATACGGACTACCCACCGTTGTTCTGCGGTTTAGGAACAGTTACGAAGTGGTAGTCGGTCTGCGTGACGCCGAGGCACCAGACGATCCCGAGGCTCAAGTCGAGATCGACGCGCTTGCAGTCACACTGCAACGTTACAAACGGGCACTAACCGATATCGCTGATAGCCCCATTGGGTCACCAGTACGCGCTATCGCGGCCAAGGCACTCGGTGACCCGCCAAAGCAAGAGGAAGACGATGACGTTTAGTGGCGGCGAAATCCGCATGGGCACGCCCGCCGAGCCGCCGCACGGCGGGCTGCACCAGGGAACCTTGGTCGGCTATCGCTTGATAGTAACCAAAAACGACGACCATCGCTATGGCGCGGAGGCGCGCAGCGCAACGATGGAACCGCTGCTTCTGCTCTTGCGTCAATTCGAGGATATAGGGTATTCATTCGTGCGGCTCGAAGCCGTGTTTGGGGGGTAAGATGTCGATAACCGGTTACCAGTACCGCTATGTTCCGAGCAAGCCGGTGACTTTCGCCGATCTGCCCGGTATCCGCTGGGTCTATATCGAGGCCCCGCCCAGCATGGCCGACCAGATGGGTGGCTGCCCGGTCAGCAGACACGAATTCGGTGTCATTGCTACCGAGAAGTACCTGCTACAATCACTCAGGGACAGGGTTGGATTGACGCCTCTGCTCTAGGAGGAACTACGTGGACGACGATGATGCTAAGCATGTCTTCCTGAACATCAGGCGGATGGTGTCGGAATGTTACCCGCTTTATCAGGAAAACGAGAACATCGACCCGCGCTACGCGAAGGCGTTTGGTATGATCTTCAGTATCTGTACCGAAGCCGTCCAGGCTAAGCTACAAAACCGCCCGATGCGCGAAGTCACCAACATCATACACTTCCCCAAGAAGTGAAGCCCGGACAGCGTTGGACCGCCAATCGCAAGAAAGCGGTACTCGCCCAGATCGCCAAAGGCAAACTCACTGTAGCAGACGCGTGTAAGCTCTATGCGACGAGTGAAGAGGAACTGTTGGAGTGGCGCGTCATTGGTGTCTTTGCTTCAAAGACACCAAAAGCGATCCGTAAAACCAAACCCCGACCGAGGAAGTCTCATGCCAAATATAATGTCACGAAAAGAACTCGACGTGATGCAGTGCCAGATGCCGAACTGCGATCACAAAAATCACTCCACGATACACTACTTTCACGCCCGGTGTCACATGGAGGCTGACTGCGAAGTGTCTTACGACAACCAACTTGGGTTACTCAAAATCGACTGTGGTAAATGCGGACAGAACATCTGCTTTGTCCAAGTCGCCGATGATCCTTGGTCCGGTAGGTGATCTTTGATCTGCTCGCCAAGCTGATCGTCTTTGGTGGCATGATGTATGCAATGTTCCTGATCGTTCGATGGTTACTCGGTCACTAAAGGAACCGTGATGGAATGCGTGATCCTTTACCGGACTAGGGGCAGCTTGCGACTGGTTGAGTATGTGTCGGACCCGGACGGTACCATGACAGTGTTCCCACATTTTGATGCCGCCGCCGCGTACGCATTGAGTAACGCGCTGTTTGATAGCGGTCAAGCCGACTACCAAATTGTTGAGCTAGACGAACTCTAAACCTAGGGGAGGAACCGTGATAAAAATCTTCACCATTGCCCACGTACCCGAAAATCTTGCCCAGGCTTGGTTACAACACATGCGGAACTTTGACAGCCAGCACGAAGGCTGTCACTTTGAGATCGCCGCCGACGCCCCCAACCTGACCGTTGCCGAGATGACCGAGATCGTTAAGATCAGCCCACGACTCACCTTTGAGCAAATCTTCCGGCGCAACCACAATGAAGACGATGACTGAGGGAGGGACCATGACCGATGAGGAACGTGCAATCCTGCGCGCCCAGCTAGCGCAACCCATCATCACCGTGCAGAACCGGCTGCGCGAACGCGGCGTCCCTAGCGACGAATTCGTCCCGGAACTGATCGCCGCGCTGTTGTCCTTAGCCGCGATGATCGCCGCCGAGAACGCCGGGATGGAACCCGCTGCCTTTCTCGCCGCTTGCTTCCACGCCGCCGAGAAGCAGTGGCCAGACGATGCGAGACTGACATGAAACACAAATACGATCCCTACCGTTACGCCTACGAGATATTTGTGACTGTTCTCATCGTCTCTTGCATCTTTGTCCTGGCGTGGTTTATCAACAGCGGTATCAACACGGCGGCGCACTAATGCGTGACAGAGACTACGATGACCCGGAAGACCTACCGTTTTGGGAAGGTCGGTGCGGAATATGTGGAACTTGGTTTGATCACCCGGTACCAGTAAAAGACAACCCATACCCGCACGGGGCGTTCTGCCCCGTGTGTCGTAAAAATGGACTGATGGCACCGGGTGTCTTACACTTCAAGCCCGTCATACCGAGGCAGCTATGACCAACACACACAGCCCCGCGCGAGGCTGCCGGTTTGCTCATTCCGGCGTTCGCGTCCGACCAGTCGGCGGTGTCGGCTTTTCCTGAGCTTGTGGTGCGTGGCCTGGAAGAGGAATAACACCGAAGTACCACGGAGGGCCTCCTTTCCCTCGCGGTGGGACCGTTACTTCGCGACGGGTCGAGAACCCCGCTGGGGCTTACCCCCAACGGGGTCTTCGATTAGTCACTAACCGCCGCGCGAAGCGGCGATCAAGGCCAGGACGGCGGTCAGTACCTCAGACAGAATATCGCGAATCATCGCGCCTTGGTTAGCGCAGGCACCGAGCGGTTCACGACTCTCGATCACAATCAGCCAGAAGCAACCAGCCATCACCGCCAGTGTCTCGGACATGATCACCAGGACGACAATCGCCAGAAGCAGGAAACACGCCCGCAGCATGTCGAACGGTGGTTTTGGCACAGGTCACGTTGTTGTTGCCGCAGTGCTCTGGGTCGCGGTCTGCCAGTTGGCCGGCCAGTTCTCCGGGTGCGGCTTCCCTGGACGCCACAGCCGCATGTAGCAATCCCATCCCGCTTGCTGGCTCGTTGGGAGCGCCGGGGGATCGGTCAACAACAACAGCCGGGCAAAACAGGCGGCGAGCCTGTCATGCCCCTCCAGGGCGCGCCAGACAGCCGCCTGGGCGGCGACCACGCTGTACAAGGCGCAAGCCTTACCCGCGAGGTCTTTACTGCTCCCGTGCGCCAGGACGCCGGCCACGCCGCCCCCCTGCTCGAATTGCCACCAGCCACGCGCCGGCCCCGGACTTGTCGAGGGACTCGACTGATACCGGGCGTTGAGATTCGGTCCCGATTCTTGCAGCGCGATGGCGAGCAGCATGCGCTGCGCGTCACGCGACACTGTCGGACCACCCAACCGATGCAGATCGGTGATCCCCGGCTCGATGACCGACGAAAGGAACTGTTCCGGTGTCATTCCTTTTCTCCTAAACTGTCGTGTCTGCTTCTCCTCGCAGACATGCGACCACCCACAAAACCAACCAGCAGTGCCAGAACGTCTTCCAGAACCTCGCGTAGAGAACCTTGCGGCGGGCAGGTTTGCCCCTGATAGATACAATTCACCATCGAAGCCAGTGTAACGATCATAAAACAGATCACGATAGACCCGATCCCCCAGAGAGCTAGCCGCGTGATTTTATCCATCACTTACCCGGAGGCGGGTGCTCTAGTGCGATCTCAAAACAGCGATCAAACACTTTAGTCACTAATGCGGTGCGTTGTTCCATTTGACCGTTTAAGAACCACATCACCAACCCAAGGAACCCTACATTAATCAGGCACAACATGACAAACGCGGGCGGCAGCGCACCAATCAACGCCTGACCAAGACGCGAGGTCGCGCCGACGATAGTACCATTGCCGCTACTGTCACTCATTTGCTGCTCTCAGACAATTTATCCTGCGCCGCCTTCTCCAACACCGGTTCCACACTGTTGAAATAGTCCTGATAGTAGGTCAGTGACTGCATCATCCGGTCGTAGCGATTCTGCAAATCATCCTTGTCCTGTTCCATCAAGGTAAACTTCGCTCTGATCCCCGCCTCCTTCTTCAGTTGCGCGGTCAGTTGCAACCCCAGACTATCAATGACATCACCCAAGTTGGATTCGAAACAATTGGTGGCATCCTGATCGACACCACCAATCGTTATCTGCTGTTCGGTGCGCCTGCACGGTCCCTCAACTGCCGACTGTTCTCCTAGCGGGTTCTGCCCCGGTCTTGGTGTCCCTGGTCGAGGATGACGCTGTAGTCGTTGTTCGTGCTGCTGCTCCAGTTCCTGCTGCCGCCGCTGTATCTGCTGCTGGTTGGCCTGATCTTGTTGCAGCGGCGGCAGCGGTGCGGGCTTTGGAGCTTCCTGAGCCACAACAGGATCGAATATAAGCGCCCACAATGACACGGCGATGACAATCGTTGTGATACGCATACCACTAACTCCTTTTAATTGGTCCGGGTGCCGCCAGCATTCATAAACTCGACACTCATAAAGTCGAGTACCATGTACGACGCGCCGTTGCTGATCGACAGAGTCACGGCGAGCGGTTGATCGGCTTGCGAGTTTACACTCGCGATGATCGGTGACGCAGTAAACCCGTTGTTGAAGCCGCTATCGTTGCTGGCGTAGTTACTGATTTGCGAAAACTGGAGGTCAGATTGCGGTGTCAACATAACCGTTCCACGTTGTCCAAACTGAGCGGCAGTGGTAAGAGCGCCCATGCCTACCGGTACCCCACCGTAAGTCACTTGCCATTGCTTGGTGTTTGTGTCGGCAGAGGTGGCAACCCACAAAGTGGTCCGGTAGGCTGCACGGTTACTAACTGTATTAGCTTTGGCGGTATAGTACATCGCCGGGATCGGCGTGTTGACCGTCTGCGTGTACGCGGCACCAGTCGTGGTAAACGGTAACCTAGTCGGCAGCCCGTAGTAAAGAATCGGTATACCACCCCCATACAAGTTGTTGTAGCAGTGCCCGCTATTCGGGTGATCCATCTCACAATAGTACCAGCCCGCCGGTATACCGGCACCAATCGCATTGGCCGGAAAGTACATGTAGGCGGTACTATAAACGGCATTGAGCGGGTTGGTGAGTGTAAAGGCACCATTAGCACCAAACGATCCGTCACCCGCCAGAACGAACGGGATCGCCGACATCAACGGGATCGTGATACCTGGATTGTTAGCTGAAAACTGGCCCTTAAGAATCGTACCATTGGTGTCAACCGCAAACTTCTCCTGCGGCCCGCCTGTGGTGCCGTTGTCGTATTTGATGGAGATCAGTTTGTTATCGGTGCGACCCGAATTATCGGTAACAAACCCACCCCAAGCAACGTGCTGGCGATCGGTAAAGTTCCAGATCGGGTCAGTCTCCATACTACAGCAATAACGGTAAGCAAGAAAATCGGCGGAACTGTTCTCCTGTGTCGAATTGTTTAGCACGCCGTAGTGATCAAGAGCGGTCGATCCGTGGGAACCGTAAGCAAAGGTCACCCCATCTCTCATACCGCTCATAAAAATACCGTTCCCGATCGATCCGCTGGTAAAGCCGGGAGTGATAGAAGAAGCAGCAATACCCTCAATAAAGGCACTTTGCTGGGCACCACCAACAGTGCGAACATTCTGGCCAAAGTTACGTATCGACAACATAGCTCCGAGCGGGGCCATCTGGCCCTCTTCGTTCAACTGCAATGAAACAGACCGCGACTCCGTCACATAGTCGAACATGTTGTATGTGGCACCATTAGCGCCGACACTTGGCCCGATCGCGGTTTCGATCAACGACCCGTTGGGCCATGGGAAGCTGTTGGTTTCCACAATCAGGTAACCGGTGACAGTACCCGGAACGTCAAAACCGAGTATCCGCAGGATTTCCGCACACGGTTTTATGTGGTAAGCGGCACCGGTCAGCGGTACCGGGTCAGTCTGCCGCTGGACGATCGTAGTCAATTGTGTTGGCGAATCGACTGACTTAATCGGGAACCACGCGGGTGATCCGTAGTGGTTCGTATCACTATCCTGGGAAACGCACCCCGGTACATTGACATCCCCACCAACCATACTGTTTGAGAAAGCGGTACTGGTACCGGTGACTCGATTGCTACCTGAACCCGTTGTCGCGTCAGGAGCGTAAGCCCAGGTCATCGTGCCCGCGCTGTAACTCGCGGCATTGAGATTGACCACCCAGCGGTGCTCACCGTAATCGGCCCATTCGGTCTGGATGTTAATCGGGATCAAGGTCGCGGGAGTGATCGGTACGCCTGATACCTGATCGATTTCAACCAAACCGGAGATGGTGTTACCGGGGCCTACAGCGGTGATCTTCATCGCCTGTCGGTAACCGGTACCGTAGGCCGGGTCCGTGTTGTTGATCTCCACCCACTCACCGACTGCGAACCCGGTGACATTATCGACCGGAATTGACTGGATACTGTTACGAGCGGTGAGCGCGGCGGTGGTGTGGGCGCTGCCGGCACCTCTGATAATGTTACCGTAGACATGAGCGGTGTCGTACCAATCGGGGTTGGTCATACTCATACCGTAACCAACCGGTCCCTCGTCACCCGCCGACGCGATACCGCCATAATAAGTGTTACTAACAACAATGTTCTGGTGATCGTGTGCGGCGAGACTGTTCAAGCTGACATTCATACCAAAGCTCTGCCCCGCACCAAAAGTAATGTTGTTAAGCTGTAACGCCATGTCGGTAGTCTTTGCCGCACCCGTGTTCGTACCGTGAAAAAAGTTCATGTAGATACGACCACAGGTGATATTCGTCCAACCGGTGTCGAGCGCGCCGGGCGTACCCGTCGAGTTGGTGGTACAACTTGTACGCCACCCCGTCACATCACCATTATTGACAGCCGTTATACCTGTCACCGGCTGATAGCTCCGCACCGGGAACGGGTCTTGAACCCAATTGTCAAAGTACTGGATACCGATCTGCCCGTTTGTCGGGTTTTTGTTAAAGTTCGGACCAAAGTTGAGCGGGCTGCTCGCGGTAAACTGCGCCGCCGCTGTCCCGCTGAGTGACAATAACAGCGCGAGTACCAATGCCGAAAGCTTGCTCATCAGTATCTCCCGTACCACGTATTGTCGGATGTCCAGAATCGCCAGCTTCTACCGCCACCGGCACCCAGGCTGCCGACCGCGCCGTTACTGATAATGTTACCCGTAGCTGCCAGAACAGTGAGGTTGTCGATATACTGTGTGGTGCTCAACTCAAACACTTCGAGATTGGATGGTGTCGGGGGCGCGACAATGGTCAGATTCGCCAGTGACGATACTGGGACGATCAACAACGCGGTGATCGCACCACCGGACGGCGCGGCAACTGTAGCACCGGAAGTAGGAACAACCTTGGAAGCAGTCACCGTTAATCCCGCACCGCTCACACCCGCGATCTGGGTATCGACATAACGCTTGGTCGCGTAGTCACCCGCGTTTGTCGGGTCACTCATACCACTGAGCACGTTGTTACCGGTCTGGCCGAGTATTAACTGCGTGGAACCGACCATCACCCACGGCGTCGCCAGCTTGTCATTGGTGATACTGCCGGGATCAATTGATCCACTACCACCACCACTGCCACTACCTTGCTGGATCGCTATCCCAATCGCCGAGTTGAGGTCACCAGCAGTGAGGATACCAAAGTCCCGCCACGGGTAACCACCGTAATAGAAGCCTTCCATAGCCATGGCGTCACTTCCCTTTCGCTTCCAACTGCTCGATGCGATCGACCAGTTCAGACACCGCATTGACCAAAGCAAAAAACAACGGGGTGCAATTCATCGTGTAGAACTTCTCGTCCTCTGGGCCTGTTGGCGCTAACTGTCGATCATGTCGGGGAGCAGGTTCCTCAGCGACCATCTCAGGCATAATGTCGAGGGTGTCCTGAGCAATCAGACCGTGATAAGTCTTACCGTCATCAATGGTACCCCCAAGACCGTTGAATTTATACCTGACCGGGCGCAGGCGGCGTATCTCATCAAGACCGCACGCATAAGGTTCGATATCCTTTTTGGTCCGCTGGTCCGAGGAGTCTAACCACATCCCGCCTCCCACCTGATACCCGCTACCATTAAAAATACGTATGTTGCCGTAGTTCCACTGCGAATCGAGGTTTCCTGATATAACCTGGACGATGATGCCGCCATAAAAGTTAAGCCCACCATTTGGTCCCTGAACTTCGTTACCGTTGATCTGAAGGTTACCTTGGAGCGTGAGAGCAACTTGCGCGCCGCTTGCGGGAAAACAAACCGTACCACCGTTAACAACCACATTACCATTCGGTTGGGTGCCGTTAATATAAGGCGTGTACACAACATTCCCAGCAGTGATACTACCAGTGACGGATATGTCATGGGCGCCATATATATTACCCTGGGCGGATATGTCATTGCTGGAATATATACTACCGGCGGCGGATATGTTACGACTAGCCACCACATCCAAACCCGCAGTGATAACTTGATTGGTACTTATATTACCATTGGGCGCATAAACAGCGGTACCACCACCAGCGAAGGTCGCCTGCCCGACAACGCCAAGAGTACCATCGGTATAAAGCTGATTCGCCGATCGAATGCCGCTTGGGCTGTAGAGAAAACCGCCATTGTTCTGTAGTGTAATACCACCGACAGTGATATAGTTCCCGAAAGTACCGACATTGCCAACCGACAGGTTACGATTGGCCCCCACATCCAAAACGGCACTAATTGATCCTCCAGACCAAATGTTCCCGTTGACAGACAGATCGCCGGTAGCCCCCAAGCTGCTAAAGGTTGCTGGTTGATTTAACGCCGCAAGCGCACCCGGCGCATTTGTGCCATCGACATGTCCAACCAGATACGCGCCGGTCCACTCGAAAGCAACATAGTGTCCACTATAAGCCGGGTATCCGATACCGTTCCCACTAAGAGCGTGACCGTTGATAGTGCTACCGATCGCCAATGGGGGGTATATCGAAACACCGGCAGCCGTCATTCCAAGGGTTAACCGCCCGGCGGTTTCGTCAGCAACAGCAAACATACCATTATAATCAAGACCAGCCGACCAGATATCCTGACCAGCAACATAGTACCTGATCCGGGCGTTCTGCCCGGCATCGGCTTGCATCACCAAACGGTCACTCGCACCAGCGAGGTAAAGCGTACCACCGACCAACGGCAGGTAGGCAGTAAGATCACCACCAACAATGGTCTGGATACGGTGAACCAGTGCCGCATCAAAATTCGACACCCATGTTCCGACATTGCCGTCATCGAGAATGGGTACAGTCACTAATTGTCCGTTGACCCACTCGGAAATCGATGCCGCGACAAAGGTTCCCTGCCGAAGCGCCTTGTTAGCCTCGATAGACTTGGCTAACCCGGCAAAGAACCCCTCCGCGCGCACCGAGCTAGCAGCCCAGGTCGGCTGGTCGATGACATTCGCCCCTGCTCCGGTGGCGAACGGTAAGTAGTCATTTTGCGCCATCGGTATAGCCCCCTATCTCAAGGAACGGGTGGAGTTCTAACCGTGTCGGGTGTCTCCACCAACTCGGCCCAGGCACCGACATCCCAACCCGCGATCGTTGAATCCATGCAATCAAACCCAAACGCCGGGGTACCGCCAGGACCGGCGGGCCACACACTCGGCAGGTAGTGAGTAATCCCGATCGCTGCCGGTCTTAGGTCGAGTTCGCCGGTTGTGAACAAAGCCTGGGTGATCACATCGGGTGGTCGTGGTCCGAGCAGCAACAACCCCATTGTGAGATTGCCCCAGTCCTGGATCGCGACGGAGTACCCGGTGCCACCAAACAGCTTATCGTAGGCCACATAGGCACCGGGGATCGTCCCATCCCAATGATTCGCCTCGATCACCGCCTTGAGCAATATCCGGTAAGCGTCGTCCGGCAATGCTGTGGTACCTGTGTCGGGATCAAACGGTCGCTTCCATGGAGCCTGATTCCACCCCAGCCCCTCGATGTCCCAACTAAAGTAACCTTCGATCGGTATCGTCAGGAACCGGTTGCGCCCCACCCACTCACCCACCGCGTCGAGTTGGGCACCGATCGCGAGATCGATATCGTAATACAGATAGTAGTGCGTCTGCATCCAGGTATCGTCACCAAACGGCTGGAGCAACGCGATGAGCATCTCGATATACTTCGGTTTCTGGTTGTGCTCCGAAGTGACTTCATCGAGGTAATTGGTGATATCCGCGATACCATTGCGAGACGGCGGCGGTTCGGTTCCATCAATCATCACGACACCATAAAGGTTAGTTGGCTGAGGTCAGACACCGAGGCTGCTCCGTAGAAATCTATTGGTATATCGGCCACGCCGTAGACCACCGCACCCGGAGGTACATTTGATCCGATCGGGATGTTGTCGGCGAAGAAGATCGCGGTGCCACTAATCGAGGTGATTATCGACTGAAAAAAGGTGTTGGTATTCAGTGTCAACCAGATAGCCTCGCCGACACTGAATAAGCCGGGGTTCGCGACATTGACCCCGTTAACGGTATAAGGACCGCCGATGACATACATGTCGGAACGCGCCAGCGCCAAACCGTAAGGGGTGACAATGGAATACGTGGCTCCCAGCGGATCAAGCTGTGTCTGGTTCAGACCAGTTGCCGCAATAGCCGCGTCACCATCGAGGTTCACGGGTGAGTAAACATCACCGATATGGATACTGTTACCAATCTCCAGATCATTGATGTACTGGGCAAGGGCTTGTGTCGCATAGGTACCAATCGTATCCGAGTAACCGAGAACCGCCTTAGCGTGTATCAGTCCGTAAATTTCCGACTTGACCATCTGGAAATAGTTGATCGTCGCGGGCATCCCTTTGCTATCGATAATCGTTTGTGTCACATTGCCATAGGTCGGGATACCCGGTGGCTTAGTGTTCGCGATGCTGGTCGCAATCGCCACCGGATCGGCACCTTCGACCACAGCGGCGATACTGTGTGACGGGATACCGTTGGCATCGGTGACAAACGTGGTGTTCTCGTACACCCGCGCGCGAGTCACGCTGGGTACCGCCAACAGGTTCCCCTGGATCGATGACAAAACCGTCTGCGCCGGGTTCGCGGTCGATTTGGTTTGCCGCCGCCGTAGCTGCGCATCGTTCTCGACCGGTGCGCCGACAATCGACGGAGCGGCGTTGGTAACCGTTTGCCACCCAGGAACGGGAGTATCGATGTTGGTAAGGGTATTAGGTGCCGCAACAGTCGCGCCCGCCAGAGTACAAACCGCCTGCGTATCGATTACCCCAGCGGGTGGGATGGTCACCGGTCCCGGAATAAACCATTGGGTATTGAGGTTTAAATTGTCACTCACATATACATTTTGGATCGCCGTACCGACTGTTCCACCCAAGGTAACCGTCACCAAGCTGTTGGTGGCGATCTTCCTGCTAATCCCGTTGATTTTGACAATGCTCGAAAGACCAGTACCAACCGCAAAGCTAGGGCGGAACGAATTAAAAGCGGCAATCGCTGCATTATTGGTGTCATCCAACGCCTGAGAATAGATACCGAGTAACTGACCGTCTTGGGTATCGGGATCGATCACGATGTCCGCACCATAAATGGTACGAAACTGTGACTGGAAATAAGCCAGTACCTGTTCGAACGGAACCGCTTTGATCCCGTTCGCATCAATGGTAACTATAACCGGTGTCGTCATAGCGGGGCACTCCCGGTCAGCGCCGACCAATTAAGCACAAAATGCGGACGTTCCACTATCGGTGTCACCTGTACCGCCAACTTCCCGTACACCGTAGTGATGATCATCTGCACCGAAAACTGCCGGGTGTTGGGATCGACTTGCGAAGCATACAAGTCAATAGACTGCACACCGACAGTCTCAAGCACACGGGTACGAAGTGCCACGTCGCGCGTCAGTTCCGTGTGCGCCCCGAGGATTTGCCCCTGCCGGACAACCGCCGGATTGAGCGGGAACCCACCCCACGGCGTACCCTCTTGCAAATCGAGGAACCATTCACCACGATAAATTAGGAGTCGGGTTTCTATCGACTGCCCGACTCCCTCAACTTGGTTATACCAGAAATCAGCCCCGTTGTGGCCGAATTGGTAGTCACCGCTCGCGTCTTGTTTTCTCAGCCGCATGAGATCACGCGCCTCTAACCGACGCACCCGTGGCACCGGCTCCGCTGGCACCGACTGTACCGGTTGGACCAATCGAACCGGTAGCTCCGGTAGCCCCGGTAGCACCCGATGGCGGCGGTGCCGGGTTAACCACTCCCAAATTAGCAAGTTGCGTTTGGATGTCACTCGACTTCTGAGTCAAGTAATTGAGTATGCTCTGTGTGAGCGTAGCATCGATAGCCGGAGGGTAGGAATTTATCCTCGTACCCATCCACATCTGAGGCGTTGAACCAGAAGCCGGTGTCTCGCCGATCGTAAAAAACAGCATCGTACCGGTTCCCTGTAACAAACCGATTGCTGTGTTGACCTGCTCGTTCTCGATATAAAGCGTGTTGATGTCGGGCACATCGGTATACTCAGCCATGCTCGTTCTCCTTTGTCACATCAGATACGATTTCCATTGGTGGCATTGGACTGGAACTCAGCCCGTTACCAACCGGTGACGGTGCCGCCGGAACCTGATCTTGTTGACGCGTCAACGCCGACAATTGGCTAGTGATCGATTCGATCAACGGCGCGGCAACCCGCCACGGCGCATCAGCCAACGAGGCAATCACTTGGTTCCACTGCTGCGCTTCGAGTTGCACCGCCATAGGATAATTCGGCGGAACCGGCGTTGGTGTTTGTGACTGCATAACCTGTCCTCCTTTGGGTTACTGGAGCATTCTCGCTTTGAGTGACTGAACTTCAGCGGCGAGTTCCTGTACCGCTTTCCATAAAACAGCGGTTAATTGGTTGTATTCGAGCGCATGAGTGTCACACTCGACCCGGTGACCGCCAAATTCATGCCCCGTCTCTTCCATCACCGCCGCGACATCCTGCGCGATAAACCCCCAATTGACCCGTTCCTGATCGCAGCCATGCCGCCAGCGGAACCTTTGCGGAGTAACTCTCTTGACCAAATCGAGGCAGTCAGGGAGGTCACTAATATCACGCTTCAACCGAATATCGGAGGGAGCCGGGTAGGCGTGGGAGTACACGTTAGCCCACGCCAATGCGGTCGTTCCGAGATTGATTGTATTATCGGCACCGGGTGACAGACCGGTGGACGCGATGGCAAGGACGCGAACGCTGTTAGCATAAAAATCGTGGGTTTGCGAAATGTAATCGACCGAGCCGCCCGAAAGACCGATACCAAACCCTCCAGGTCCACCACCGTAAAAGTCGATCTTATTAACAACCGGGGGTGAACCAGTGTATGCGGCTGAGAATTGCAGTTCAGCGGTACCGGGAGTAGCATTAAGCCCAAGGTGACCAATGCCATCGAGCGTCGCGACAACCGCGTTTGCCGTCGTCCCAACCGGTGTCGTCATAAAGCGGATTTGTGTACCCTGCGCAGTGTCGGTCCAGTTCTCGGCGGCGACAAACTGGAGAACGGCCTTGGCCCCGGTCGAATACGCCGTCGCGCCGTAGCCAAAAGCGTTTGCCGCGCCCAATACGTCATTGGTCTGCGAGGCGGTCGGCGCGGCCCGTGTCCCTCGCGCCGCGCGAAAGGACATCACCGACTGGACTGTACCGTGACTGTCAAAGAGAAACCGCGCCGTCTGCCCATCAGGTGGATCGAGCCAGAACATCGTCCCAACAGGTGGCGTCTGGCTGGCGACACTGCTGTTGAAATCAACCTTGGTCAACTCATGGATCAACATCAAAGACGGAGTGACTTCGACGTAGGCACTGCCGCTAAGTTCCAAAGTGACTGAACTACCACCCACAAATAACGGCTGGTATGAGACGGTACCAGTCCTATCAACACCCTCAATTGAAGAACCGGTCGAATTCGTAAAAAAGCGGATGCCATCGGTGGTGCCCGCTATCAGGAACATCGGCGCGGTATCAGCCAATGACACAGTGAGTCGCCCGGTAACCGTGCCACCGGTCAGTGGTAGGAAAGTTCCTGACAAGGCTGTTCCATTAATGTAATAGTTACTCGCATTAACCGTGCCCACCCCCATGTCACCGCCAGTGGGGGTACCGACCTGTATACCGTCTCCAAAAACCGAGTTTTGTGTCGGTGAGGCACTTCCAATCGGCGTCGTTCTAAAAACGATCATCGTTCCAAGAGTGGTCGATGAGATGTTCTCGCGCGCGGTAAACTGGATAATACCGCTGGAAGGCGAAGCGGTACCCGCGCTGACAAGTGCGTTGGCCCCGATCACCGCTATAACTTGGCCAGTGGTCGGGGTCCGTGTGCTGTACAATTGCAGGGTGGCTGTAGCTCCGGTGTCACGGCCTTTGATCGCGACACCGTTGGTGTAAGGCTGGATCAAGCTGTTGGTTGTAACCGCCGAAGTGCCATTACCGACCAGAACCGGTACGGACCCGGCAAAGATGTTTGTCGGCAAAGCCTGGGAAGGATCAAACGTCGTGTTACCGGTACCGCCGTTTGGTACAGTAACCGGCACCGCGAGGTTAAGAGTGACGGTGCCGGTCGTGCCGCCGCCTGTGAGTCCGGTTCCTGCCGTGACACCGGTTATCGTGCCCGCGCCAATTGTGATCCACTGCGTGTTGTAGTTGGTCGCGTCAATTTTTGACAGCACTTGCCCGGCTGTGCCGCCTACCGCGACACCTGGACCGGTAGCACCGGTCGCTCCGGTAGCGCCTGTCGGCCCTGCTGGACCCGGTACGGTCGAGGCGGCACCTGTCGCGCCTGTCGCGCCTGTGGGACCGGTAGCGCCTGTCAAGCCGATCGGACCCTGCGGTCCTGTAGCACCCGTAGCACCCGGCGTCCCCGGCACACCCTGCGAGCCTGTCGCGCCTGTCGGCCCGATAGCCCCTGTCGGCCCCGCAGGACCGGTTGCCCCCGTCAAGCCGATCGGACCCTGCGGTCCCGTTGGACCCGGCACGGTAGAGGCTGCGCCTGTGGCACCCGTAGCGCCCTGTGGACCCGCTGGACCTTGTGGACCCACGCCACCGGTTGCGCCTGTGGCCCCTGTCGGCCCCGCCGGACCCGGTACAGTGGAGGCGGCACCTGTAACGCCCTGTGGACCCTGTGGACCCTGTGGACCCGCTGGACCCTGTGGTCCGGTGCCACCTGTCGCACCAGGGGTGCCGGGACTGCCCTGCGCCCCTGCCGGACCCTGTGGACCCGTGCCGCCGGTTGCGCCGGGTGGGCCGGCATCACCCTGCGGACCAGGATCACCGGTCGCGCCGATCGGCCCCGGCAGACCCTGAAGACCCTGTGGTCCGGTAGCCCCGGTCGGGCCTGCCGGACCTTGCGGACCTGTCGGACCCGGAGGACCGGCAGGACCACTACCGGGATCAAGCGGTATCCAAGCGTTGTTCGACCAACCCAGTAGCTGGCCGTCATTCGGTGCCACATCCGGCACCGATCGACCATGCATCGCGACCACGGTAGTTGGTACGGTTTCCGCACCGGTACCAACAACATCACCGATTAGAGTGACACTCGTAATCCCACCACCACCACCACCACCGCCACCACCGATAGGAACACCATTGACAAAAAACCCGCCCGAAGCATCGATTTTGCCAAACGCCTTAAGGTCGGCACTGATCTGTACAATCGGTGAATTGAGATTGATACTGACACCCGCCGCAAAGCGCGGTTCCATACTGGCGAGCATCGCCGAGGTACCGGCATTGATCTTGACAGTCGCCACACCGCCAAGGGATGCCGTGACAGAAGCGTTGGCCGAGAAGTTCAGCCCTGCCGCATGCAGGATACTCCCAACACTCGCGTTGTGCAGGATGTCACCGAGTTGGGTCGCGTGACTAATCGTGTTCAGTGCCGAATGGAGGATTTGGCCGACACCGGACGGGATACTCGGTATAGGAACCCCGGCAGCGTGAACGATACTCCCAATAATATTCTGAACATTAGGGATTTGCGGCAGCGGTACCCCGGCGGCGTGAATGATACTCCCGGCAAAGGAATTGACGCTGATCGCCGACTCGATACTCATCGTCAAGGTCGGCAGCGGGTTGCCGGACGCATGTGGTGCCGCACCCGGTGCCGGTTTCGGCTTAAAGTCCATAAATGACGTACCGTCATAGGTACGAAGCTGCCAACTTGTGGTACTGACTTTGGGTATCTTATTCGGCTGGGAACGAAAGCCGGGGATCACAAACGCATCGGACAGGTTGTGCATCCGCGCGGACGCTTGCGGCTTGACCCCGCCGTCACAAAACCAATTCTCGGTACACCGGCTCGAATAAATCGCCAGCCCCTCGTCACCTTGCTGCACCGGGATGGTAATCGCCGTCCCGCCGCCGCCGAGTAACAATAACGGTTGGTCATCACCAGCCGGGATACTCTGCCACTTGCTCTGCCCGGTGTTGACATCAACCACATTAAGTTGGATCGCGGGCTGTGATTCGACCGTGTTCTTTTCCGGTATGTGCTTGTTGATGATGCAAGGCAACGCGGTCCAGATACACGCCTGATGGGCTGCCTGCTCTTGCCGCACGGTTTCTTCGTAATCGACAAACCGTTCGGAGAGATCAAAAACACCGTTACCGCTGCCCATAGCTACACCAGCGTCTGAAAGAACACTTGGGCCTCGATACCGAGATTGTCAAAAGTCGGTATCTCATCCGGTGAGTGACCAACACCCATCGTCATCGTGATCATCGGTACCCCGCCTCCTATACCCAGGTAACGGAACTGGCCAAACAGGTCTACACCAGTAACCAACGATATCCCGTTACATATAGGATTGTCGTTCGCATCGGCGACATCGACAATCCAGGTCTGGTTAACCACATTGTAATTAAAATGTAGTGTGTAGCTCGTACCACCGATATCCAGCACCAGTTGCTGGTTACGCGGTGATAGCGGGACTTGCCAAATCGTGCTCATCAAATCGGGCTTTCAAATGTGATCGGATCGACCGGCGGGTTGTTTGGTACCTCCGCGCCGTTGGCTGCCATTCCAAGCCCCACAGCGTTCGCCTGTGGTGTCGTAAAGCTGAGCGCACCACCCGCGAGCATGCCCGATGACGGCTCTGTCGGCGCATAGCTGGGCGGCTGCGCGGTCGGTGGTGGCTGAAGACCCTCTCCCGCCACCGGAGTCGTCAACTGCGCGGCACCGCCTGTCGAGTAACCGCTTTGCGTCGCCTGCTTGTTACCGCCGTTTGACTCCTGTCCAGTTTGTGCCGGGTTGTTCTGATCGTTGGGGTTGTTCGACAAACCGGTGTTTGTCGTGCTCGCGGTGGAGACAATAATCACTTGCCGACAGGTGATCGTCGCCATCAAGGCGAACTCGGTATGATTATCTGTCGTCACCTGTAACCGCTCGATCAGCATATTGGTGTACTTGCGCTTGCCGGTGTACACATCGAACGGTAACAACGCCGCCTGCCACGACAGTAACAAACCGTAGACACCGGTTTCGGCACTTAAATCCCATGCAATCTGTCTTGTCCACCCCGCGCGTATTGCCACAGTTGCGGGGCGCTTAAATGCGTGATCCGCTATCGGCGCACCCTGTTCGACCGGATGCTCCGTGATCTGTACATCGTCACTACCCTGCTCATCGATTGTCACCTGTGCAACGATGCCACCAATCGACCGCGCGTGCGGACGGAAGAAGGCCGGTGACCAGTTCCCGTATTGCAGCGTGGTTGATGGAACATTGGCTGCCATCGCCTACCTCACCGGGGCGTTGATCGCGGCGGTACTAGCGCGGCGAAACGCGTTGGACGGGTTCGCGTCGCGCATCAGGTTACCGTTACTATCTAGCGCAACCATGATCAAATCGTTGTACCAAGGGTTACCGCGAGTGTCACCGTTGATGTTCATCAACAGTACCTTGTACAGTCCAATCGGACTCGTCCAGGCTGTTTCGAGCTTCTGTCCCCGGATCGCAACGGCGAGGTCACCGGTCGTAAGACCGCCGGTCGGCGCACCGGCAACAATGTTCCCGGTATTCGGATCAACCTGGGCTGCGGTGCCTGGGGTATACGCCACGCCCGACAAAACCGCCGAATCGATCTTCACCAAACCGCCCAACTGAATGCGCGGGTTCAATAGACACTTTGCCTGGATACCCTGCGGCGTCACTTCCGGCAAACCGATCAAACCGGTCTTTGGTGACAAGACCACCGCTTCGCCGGTACGGTAAGCCCCCTTGGACAGAATGATCTGCTGCCCGTTATCGATTATCGCCTGGGTTCCATAGGCGTTATCGAATTCGTACTGTAACCGCTTCCAGTGATCAAAATCGACCCGCGTCTTTCTGATGTAACCGGGGTACAGTTTAGGATCGATGGGTGCGGGTTCCTTTAAATCTTTGTCATATTCCTTCTGCGCGGCTTGGAGGTTTTTTATCATGTCAGCCGCCTTGGTACCACCGTGAGTCACCGCCCAATACATCGCGCCGTTTATCGCAGCGTCGCCGTCACCCGCATGTATCTCAAGATAGGTGTCAACCGGTGTCTCCTTGCCGCGCCGGTACTGCACAACCTTGCCATCAAAGATCAGCCCGTAATTGGCGTAGCGGTACCCGGCACTGATTTGCACGCGAGTGAACTCAAGTACCTTGGCTAGGGTTGTCGGTGACAGGTTATACACCCTGGCGTACAATATGTTTGGTGACTGATTTGTCGTCTTGTTGATATTGAACACACACCGCAAATTGGACAGGTCGATCCCACGATCCTGTTGCGGCTGCTGCGGCTGGTTTGCCGGGGCGGTAACCTCGACCGGGTCGAGGGTGGTCGAGGGCGTATCACGCGGCGTCGCTACACGCGAGCGCGGGAACGGTACGACACGCGCACCCTGTGGCGCAGCAGCCGCAGAGGAAGCGTGGGTAGGCGAGTTCCCGGTGTTCGCAGCAAGTGCGCCGGACTTGTACACAATCAAACTGAAGACTCGTAACCACTGCGCGTCATTGTTGATCGATGAAGGGTCAAGCTGACCAGAGCCTGCACCCTCTGACGGTTGCATCTGGTACGCAAGCTTGCGCCAGCCTTCGGTCAAAGCCGAATCCTTACTGAGGTCCGACACCGAGAAGTTGTTGCTTTGGGTGGATGTGTTGGCGAAACGGGTCTTATCTAGAGTACCCGTAGGAAAGTCACCGCCACCACTAAAGTTCCCCCCGCCCTGATCGGACGGAAAGTCACCGCCACCACCAAAGTCACCACCACCACTCATGCGTAATACGTCCTCTGATAGCGTTTCTGATAGGCGTCACGACGATCTCCGGTAACCTGCCCCGGTATCGCGTCGTGGTAATTAGTGACGCCGTGAATGTGCGTTATATTGGTACTGTTATCAGTGATCGGCCGTGACTGATCGTTTGCAGCAACAGGTTTCAGACCGGAACTGTACTGGATGTCACGCTGGGCAGCTTGGTCTTGGTTCTTTTTGAGTTCCTGCGCCTTCTGTGCCACCTCAACCTGATTGGTTTGTTCCTGGAGCTTTGCAAGCTCAGCCGAACGCCGCACTTCAACATCGCTGCGCCACCGCGTTCCCGGAATATTCAGCAACTCACCATGCGGTCCAAGCGTGTTTGATGATATCTCCTCGACCTCACCCGGCTTGTGACCCGGCGTATTGAGCCATGTCTTGCCGGTTGCGACACCGACATGCGCTCGATTGAGGTTCAATAGCACGTCACCCTTGCGCAAGTTTTTGGCTGCGACAGCGTAACCCCAAGCCGCGTACGAGCGTGCAAATAAACCGGGCGGGTGCGGAACACCAGAATGTTGCAGGTAAGCATTGGTGAACTCGGCGCACCACAAACCGAGATCGGGATCGCGCTCAATGACACCTTTCGGGTTGCGGAGAAACTCACGCACCGCCGCGCCACGGCCACCGGAGAGGGCGATCATCTGATCGACTACATTCCCCACCGCACCACCGCCACCGCCGCCGAAACTATCTTTTGGTAACTGTTGTTGATCAGGTAGGGTGGCAGTGTCACCGGGCTGATAGGTTCGGGCGATCTCGGCCGCTTTCTGCCCGCGTAACCGCGCATTGTAGTCGGCGGCGGCGGGGCGCTCGTAGCGCCGACTGACTGTCGCGCCCGATGTTTCGGCGGTCAACTGCTTCTTGAGTTCCTCACCAGCCTTACGCTCTAATGGCCCGCCGTTTCGGAGTTCCCAATTGACGTAGGCCAATTGTTCCGCGTACGTCGATTCTTTGATATCCTTGCCAAAAATCTCCTTGAACTTCGCCTGACGATCCGGGTGCCACTGACCGACACCATAAGCCTGACCGCTGTCACCCTTTGATTTCGGATCAAAGGTACCGCCGGTTTCGACCGACAAATTAGCGACAATCCCGGCTGCCTGTTCCTTTGTCCATCCGGCTTTGATAAAGTAATCCATCGCCTGCTGTTGCTTCGAGCCACCGGAGAGTGATGGTACAGCCTTGGTAGAATCACCGTCACTGGGCTTATCACCACTGGGCTTATCGCCGTCACCCGTACTAGGCTTATCGCCGCCACCGGCACCGCCACCGCCGGCACCGGCACCGCCACCGACACGGAGAAGCGCGTCCTCAAACACATCAGTCAGCTTGGTATAAACCTCATCAACAAAATTCACCATCGGCTCAAAGGCAGTGTCACCCTCCAACCAGCGACTCACATCATCCATCCAGGTGTTCTCTTCACCGCCGCCATAAAATGACTGTAACCCGTCACTAATCACTTTTGGCAGTACCATCTCGCCGGGGTGCGCGTTGATGGGAACAATACCACCATGCTGGTAACTGCCGGGCGGCTTGCCGGGTGTCAGATTTGGTTCCCCGTTGTAATGCGGACCCGGCTGGAAACCCGGCTCATTGTTCAAGTTCCGCAGCCACTTATCCATCTCCGGCGGTAAGCCGATAAAGTCATGAAGGATTTTGCCCCACTCAATCTTCTCGGAACCCGGTCGCCCTTCGATCTTGGCGATGGCGTCACTCATCCAGGTCGGTAACACTTTCAGCAACGAATTCTCAAAGCCGTTGGCAAAGGCTTCACCAGCCTTCAACCCGGCCTCTACCCAACCCTCCAAATGCTGACCGATGTAATCGATACTTTTGGTAATGGCGTTAAGGATTAAGTCACCAATCTGCTCACCAAGCTTTTCCCAGTTACCCTCTCTGAAATTTTGTTCTAGTTCATCCATCCACGATTCGAACTTCGGCGCTTGGCTTAGTAACCAATTGTTGACTGCGTCAAAGATGGTCGTCAAAAACTCCATAAGACCTTTCATCGAGGTCTTATAGTAACGGTCTGCGGTGTCCGTCAGGAAGCCGAAGCTGCGCGTGAGTCTGACAGCTTGTACCTCTGTCTCATTCCACCGGGAACCGAACGCTTCGGTCGCCCGATTGGCTTGCTCAATCGCCTTGGTGTGACCTTCCCAATCCTTATCCGCCAGGATCAGTGGCTTCATATCGATGCCGAGAACCTGCTCAAGCTCGATACGGTAGGCCTGGACTTCCTTGCTATCCTCACCAAATTGCTGCGATAACTGGTGGTACTTTTGGGTGGCAGCCTCCATAAAGTCACTGGTATTAGCAAATTCCCGTCCGATTGCCGCAGCGGCGTAACCCTTCATCCACGGCTGCTGCAACAGGAACTGACCAAACTTCTCCTGTGACTGTATCGCCTGTTCGTAACTACCACCAACAGACTGCACCGCTTCGGCGTAACGTTTCATCGCCAGGGAACTGCTGTTCGCCAGTTCCGCCGTAAAATGTAACCGCGCCATCTGCGCCGCTGTCCGGCGCACCATCTCCTCAACCGCAATTGACAGTGCCACCAATTCGCCAACGAACTTGCCAACCATGCCAAGAGCGCCAGAAATCGCTGACAAAAAGTTCTTCTGGCTCGACTGATCAACCTGATAGCCGAGTTTGATGAGGAATGATTCTAGGACCGTATCGGCCATGTCAGCGATTCCGCTCCGACTCTACGATGTCCTGGACACGCGCACGCATCTCATTGCGCACGTCTATTGCCTCGTTCATCCGTGACACATCGGCTAAATCTAATGCGCCGTTTACCAACGATTCGTAGTTACACATCCCTTCGAGTACCGGGCGCATGATCCAGTACTCGCCATCCGTCATATCGACGGGTTCGATGCTGGGGCCACCTCGGCTCCCGAACCGTTGAGGGAGCGGCCTGGAAAAAAAGGTGCGAGGTTGTCCTGAATCACCGAGAATGACAACTGTAACATCACCTGGAGATCGATGTCCTCAAACATCAAATCACCCTGCGGCGTGGTAACTCGCACCCATTGTCCGGTCGGGTTCTTTCTCTGGCACACCGTCAGACAGGTCTTGATGATAAACTCACTGTCTGCCTGTGACATCTCGGCGACGGCTTGCGCTATCGGCCCGAGTCCGGCCCAGTTAAGAACCTCGTTATTCGCGCCCGCTTCCCGTGCTATACGCACAGCCGCAGTCTCACCCATCCCGCTGAACAGGGGCATCAATTTGCGGAACAGGTGAAACTGCTTGAACGCGTCGAGCTTGCCGGTGCGATACCACGTACCGCCGAGTTCCAGTTCTTCCATTTTGTCACCCTCCCTAAGCGACTAATGTCAGAACGCGACCGCGAGTCCCGAACCTAGCACAAAGTCAACGACACCAGCATGGAACGTCCACACCATTTCGCCGCCTTCTTTGGCAAAGGTGACATCGGGGAACTTCGCAAAAGCACATTGCTGACAGGTGATCACATCATTGCGTTGCAGATCACGGATACTAATCTGGTTCTGTCCGTGATTGGCCGAAGCACCGGGGTTACCGGCGGTGTTAGTGTCCATGCCGTACATTTGTGACAGCAACGCGTTGGTCGGGCTGGTTTTGAGCAGCCGAATAGTGACTGTCGCGCCCTTGCCCGAATGCAGGCTGTGCATGACACAACCGTCCGCGCCGATGGTCATGGTGCTCTTGTCTTCGACCATGTTCACCGAGATACCGCCTTCGGAGTTACACGATCCGTACCCCAGGCTAAAGGCACCGTTGGGTCCGCTGATCGCGCACATATTGTCGTTGAAACTGTAGGTCGCCACGCTGCCCTCCTCTCATCACAGTCTCGGTCAATGTCCCGACTAAGAGTCACCTGTTGACATTGATCAACACGTCCGCAAAATGGATGGCACCAGCCAACTTCACAGCGATCTGGATCAAGGGCGCGATACGCGCCTCGCGATCGGCCTGTGACTGTGTATCAACATTATTGGCAAAGGTGTACCAACCATAGTGCAAGGTGTCACCCTGTTGCAGTTCGCCAAAACCCGGTGCGTTCCACACACCCGGCGCGATCAACCCGTTCTGCACGCCCTGTGACAAACTGGCGTCACAGGTTGTGACAAGAACGTGGACACCGGGGTTGGTCTGCGGAACTTTTGGTGACGTATACAACACGTTGAACAGATCGTTTTGTATCCGGTTCGCCAGCCAATCCAGCCCGTGCATCTCGTCAAAATAGGCACGGCCCGACATGACACCTTCCTGGGTGATCGCCGCGCCGTTATTGTACTGGGCGTAGACATTGAGGCGCTTATCGGCGAGTGTCGTTGCCTGCGACCCGGTCAGTATCTGCGGGAACACGCCCGGCTCTGGCTTGAACTTCATGGTAATCGTGGTGTTACTACCCTCGAAGTTCACGGTCAGTGCCCGACCGAAAAAGGAACACACAGCGTAGGGATTGGTCAGTGACCACTGAATCGTTGTCCGCATGTAATCGGCCAGCATCGCTTGGCTGCCGATATCGGTAACATTTGCCGGATCGAGACAAGTCTGCTCACTGGTCGTGATGCCGTACATATGCTTGTCATCAGATGCCTCGACATAAGCCGACACCGCCAAATGTTCCGGGTCGGTCAATGTGCGCGACGCGGCAAAAGTCACCGCGTACCAACCGCGCCCGTCAACGCGAGCGACAGCCGCCACCGGGGTTTCGACGGCGATGCCGGCGGTACTGCGGATTGCGGTCGCACTGGTCATCATCAATTGTGCCGAAATATCGGTGCCGCCAGTCCCTGCGGTGAAGAAGCTCACCGAAGAGGTGGGACCGGTGGTCCCACTCTGACAGATAAACTGCGTCCCGTTCCAGATAAAGGTCAGTGCTGGTGCGCTCGCCGCTGTACGCATTGCCGCCTGGATGGTCGCGGCCACGGAATTAAGATTGGTCGCCCCGGCAAAGCTCAACGCACTGATCGGCGTCGCCGCGCCGCCATCGAGTATGACACTGAACTCGCCGTTGACGATGCCGGTCCAATTCGAGATCAATTGCTGTTGCGCTGTCAGTAACCCGCCCGTGAGCCTACCTTTGGTCGCGGTATTCGCCCACTCGCCGATATACATCAACGCCGGTTGCGGTGTCTGGCCAAAGAACTCCAAGGCCGCGAGGTACTCGGGTGCGGTGGTACCAAAGTCATTGGCAACATCGGCGATAGCGTTGTATTCGCGGATCGCCTCACCGGTATCAATCACCCCGCTGTCACCCATCGCCAGCAGAGTGTCAAACCGTTGGGTCGGGATCGCCTGCGGTGAGAAGTTCACCATAACATCGACAACGCGACTGACAGAAAGACCCTGTGCCATGACTCACGCTCCTCAGAAATAGGTGAAGTAGACACTGCAAGGTTGGCCGGTCCCCGGTGGGGCGGGACCGTAGGGGACCGCAGAACCCGGCTGGATCGGAAACAACCAAAAACCATTGCCATCGATAGTTGGCGGGCTGGCGGCAATAGTGGCGCGCACGCCACTGTAGACAGTGCCAGTGACTTGATCTGTCTCGCGGATCAGAACGCGGTCACCCGGCTGCAAGTTGCCGAACATATAAGAGAAATCGACACCGTTACTATCGTGTTGTGACGCCTTGAAGTTTGTTGCCTGAGTCAGATCATCATTATCAAACCCAATCATCGAATAAGGCGCTACAAACCAGTTAGGTAACTGCCGGTAAGTCCATGACCCGCCGATGACGCCTGCCTGTGCCTGTACCGTGGTCAGAGTACCTTCCGCCGTTGATAACCGGTTCTGGGCATCGGTTATTTCACTGGCAGCAGTAGCAAAGTTCTGCCGCACATCAGCGGTCAGTGCCTCGCCTGCGGTTGGTTTGGTTGGGTCGATCGCAGAGGTCATGACACATCCCACATGGTACTACCACTATCCCATTCAGTCGCACCGGAATCCCAAGTCGTGCCGGGTGCCGGTGCGGGCGTACCGGCAGTGACAGTCTCGCTCAGAATACGGGTTTCGCCGGGCGGATTGGCGCGGATTTCGACCTGAGCCGCTAACAAGTTAAAGACATTATAGTTGTAACGAACCTCGCGACGCAGAGTCACCGTTATGTCCTGTCTCGGCCACCAGCGTTCCTTCACCAGTTCGGCTGCGCGAGTGAAGGGGGTGGTACCCACCATGCCAACCGCGTTAGCGCGGAACACGGCTTGATTCTGGTCGATGTACAAACCACGACGGAAATACGATGAATACTTTTCGGAGTTCGGTCCATAAAAGGAACAAATGATATCGCGCTCCTCCATCTCCTGTAACGCATCGTAACCGTCACCGGGAGTATCGATGTGATACTGTACCGGCGCGAAATCGGTGCGAACTGCCTGGGTACCAAATGCCATCCAATCGACACTGATATCCGGTCGCAGCGGCGGTTCCTCCTGCCAACGCGGACGCACCAGGGTCGGCGGCAAACCCGTGACACCGGCAAAGACATCATGCAGGAAGTCTTCCCACGCATCGTCTTCGAGCGGAGCCGGTCCCGGTGTTACCGGACCCAGATACCCGGCAAACCGGCTGTCAGTAACAAACGGCATCAGGCATTCCCCATCGGATCAGGTATCGGCGGGTAGTCCACATTCTGCTTCGAGGTGGCGACCGCGTGGACAAAGCCTCGGCCGTAACCGGAGTAATCCTCCATAAAATTGACGATGAAGAGCGAGTTCCGCCACAGTATCTCATCGGGGTGAGTGACATTTCCCGCTTCATCGGTCGCCGGTCCCTGGATACGGAACGGGGTGTAAAGCGAGATCGTCTTGTTCATCATCCCCCATTCGGGAACTCGCTGGAGGTCAACCGGTGACGCTGCGGTGACAACTGCCAACGCCGACATCGAAGTATCTTTAGTCGTCACCCGGCCCATGTTGTTGATCGACGCCACCCGCCGAATCACCACAATCTGATCCCAAAAAGAGACATCAAAAGCGTCGGTGACATCGAGACTCGGCATCAGGTAGTTCCTCCACCTTGACCACCTCGCCCACGGTGACGAATGACATAGGAGACACTATTAATCATCTGCGCCGTATCGATCAGCGTGGTGGTATCACTGGCGGTCGTCGCCTTGCGCCGGTAACTGCTACCCGTAGAACGCTGGCGGCGGCGGTCTACCGTTACCTGTGACAGCGGCGGCGGGATGTTGGACTGGATATGATCCTTCACGCCATCAACCGCCGTCATGCCTGCGGCGTGCCACGCCTTGTCGGCACCCTCGATCTTCCCAGCAAACGCCAAGTGACCGGCGCGGATCATATACGCGGTCCATTGTCGTTGGTTGACCCTGACACCGGGGCCAAGCCAGGGACGCGCCGGGATGTGCGCCGCTGGCGCGCCGGTTTCGTGGATGTACCCGATGTTGGCGTTACCGATACCGCTTGGGGTGTCGGTACGCTTTTCGGCTCCCTTGGCTTGTGACCCTTTTTCATCGTAGTGTGGCTGTTCCTGATCGGACGGGATACCGACCATAACGGTAGTATTGGCCAGTCGTTTGATCGCATCGGCCACCATCTGGCTGTTGTCTTCCAACACCGTAAGGTGTGCGTTGACTCGCCGACCTTGGGCCATTTAGTGGAACACCCCCGAAGACGGTCTGACATCGGCGCTCATGTTACGCATCACCGGGCGGCTCTGCTGTGCCGACACGATCGCCGGGATAATCGGTTCCGCATCGATCAGTGCCTGTAACTGCGACACTGTTTCGCTGTGCGTGTCAGCCAGCTTGGCATCGGGATCGGGTGCCGGTGGTGACGCGGATGCGGTCGGTTGCTGCGTACCGTCCGGGGGTGCCGCGTCTTGCTTCTTTTTGGCTTCGTCGCCGTGATACTCAGCCATCGCCGCGTGATACTGGATATTGCGTTCCAGCTTCTTCCGCATGTTTGGACTCATTGTCACCTCCAAGATAGGCGTCGAGAGCGCGGGATAGTTCCCGCTCGGCGTTGTATTCCTCGATCTGACCCGGTTGTGCGATCCAAAACGCCTTCAGTGCTCTGATGACGTTGATCGTCAGGACTGTGCGCCGTTCCATAAGAGTCACAACTGGATCGGGGCGGAACCTGCCATACGCAGGTAGTAGAGGAACTGGTTCCCCCACGGCGTCGAACCCCACCATCCAGCGTCGTGCTCTAAGCCGATCTGGTTGTCGTAACTAATACTAACACCATCGACCGACTTGGAAGCTGGTACGCCCGACCCCGTCATCGGGGAGGTGACGTAGCTAGGCCCACCCATCCCAGGCAGCCCGGCACGCTGCGCCATCATGTCCTGAACAGCTAGATTATGCGCCACCCACAACTGCAAGCCAAGCTGGTAGAACTGCCCCCAGCGATATTTGTTGATCGCGGGCGTCGAGTTGGGCGGCGAGCAGGCTTGATCGATCCAATACTGCACCTCGGCGTCGGTAAAGCGGGTGGCGTCGGCGAACGCCGGGTAGTTGCTGCGAAACTCCTCGACACTGAAGGTTTCGTCGGCTTCGGCGGTCGTCGTGCCTAGGACGCATTTAACGTCACCAGAGAGCGCCAGGACGCGCCCGTCATCGATCTCCACCTGGACGGTCAGCGTATAGGCCGCGCCCTCGACAAATCCGCCACAGAGCGCCGCCACCTTGTTGATCTGTGGCGGGGGTGCCGGAATATCCTGTGGTGTGACGTGACTATTAGGATCGGGATCGACTATCCCTGGCGGGCTATACGATGCGAGCGTACAGACCCAGGTCGCGGCGGTAATGTTACCGGACGACCCTAGCTTGCGGCTAAAATCGAAGGTAAAGAAATCCGTCTCATCCGGCCTGATCGCCGGGAACGGACCTCCGGTCGAGACACGCGCCATGTATCACCGTTACCGCTTGCGTGACCAGAACGCCCGGTGACGCGCGTTCATCGCGCGCAAAGAGTCACCGGTCGCGGCAGTGCTGGTACTTGTAGTAACACCGGGTTTGGCCGCGACATTGGGTGACGGAATACCCATGCCGAGATTGTTCATCGGCGCGCCGGACTGTACGTTTGAAAAGGTTGAGGATTGATCCTTGGCCTTTTTGTCACCGGCACTCTTGGTGCGTTCCGGGGCCTTAGCCTCAGTCATCGGGCCGCGCGGCGTTGATTCGGGTTCCGATACCTCACCCAACAAATCCTTGTGGCGTTCGGGAGCCTGATAGGGACCGGTCATCAAAGGACCACCCTTGTCACCATCCCCGTCACGAAACCAGCTATCAACCGTGTTTGTGTCGTTGGTATGAGTCACAGTCGTTCTCCCTAAGCCGGGGATCGAGCGGGAGTGGGTGATCTTAGTGGCAGTATCCACACCTGAAATAGTTCCTTTTTGTTTACTCGCCCAGAATACGTTTTCGCCCTTTTCCTCGCCGTACTGCTTCTGCATCGCGGCCTTGATTTTGGTTCCTTTCGAGTTCAGGGGCATTGTGTCACCTCTTTAATGAGGGGGTCGCCTTTCAGCGACCCCACCATCATTCCTCTTTTTACCGCGTCGGCGTAGGTGCGGGACCGGTAGCCCCGGTCGAACCGGTAGCCGGTGGCGCGGTCGGATGCGTCGGCGCAGGCGGTGTCGTCGGCAAGCCTTGATCGGGTGCCGGCGGCACTGTGGTCGGCGGCAACTCATTGTCCGGCTTGAGCGACGTGTCGATCACCGTCCAGCGGTAGCCAACACCCACAATCCAGACAAGGCACATCAACTCGGTATCATCCAAAGCAGGCGGTAGCGGTGGCCACACCGCACCTGGGGGCAGCGGCAACGAGTTGTCCGGCCCACCCGGCAGATAGATCGGGTGTTCCGGCGAGATCGGAACCGGCGGTGGCGCAATCGGGTGGCTCGGGCGACCACCACCACCGGCAATCGGCGGGGTTGGCGTAGCACCACCACCACCACCGGGTGCAATCGGATGGGACGGCCGAACCGGACGCGGCGGGCGCGGCCACACATTTGGCGGTTGCGGCAGATCGTGACCCGGCACTACCGGATAGGTCGGCAGCCCGTTATCGGGACGCCCCGGCGCGGGTGGCAGCGGGTGCGAAGCGATAGGCGGCAACCCGACACCAAACCCAGGATCAATTGGGCCGATATCGGGGTGGCCATAACCGGGATCGACCGGCGGTTTGATACCGCCACCAAAGCCCGGATCAACCGGTCCCTCGACACCAAAACCAGGATCAACGCCGCCGCTGGTTTGACGAACATGAATCGGTGAGCGGCTATAAGCGATATAAGGCATTGCATCTGCTCCTCTGAGTGAACCTCGTTCTTCTACCGTACAATTGTGACCGATTGTCGGTCACGTCACCTCGTAATCCCTACCGATCTGACCCTGCGGTAAGGTCATTGCGTGCTTCGCGTACACCCGGATGTAATCCACTTGCAGTGCCTGCGGGAACGCGCTGTCATCGACACCGTAACGCCCGGCCCAGGAACCACCGATGGCGAGGTTACACAGGATATGCGCCGGGGGTGCGGGCGTACCGTCATCCCACACCCAGTCATAGACACCCGATACGATCAGCGAACGGTCACAATAAATCGTGAAATTGGGTCTTTTGTAATACAAGCCGAATTGGTGGAAATCATCGGCAAAATCAAACGGCGCGTACCATACCGAAAAGTCACCATTGTAACCTTCGGCTACCTCGGTGAAGGAGTACTTTTGCGGATTGGTGTCCCAGTTGAGCACTTGGCAACGCGCACCCAGCATATAGGTAGTGTCTTCGCCAGCGTTGTTGACAATCTCCATGATGTCGATCTCGGGTGGCCAACGCACCGTCAAGAGATCGTTGGGTATCTGCGCGTCGGCGGCGAGCCAGAACGCGGGCCACACGCCTTTGCCGCGCGGTACCTTTGCGTTACACTCGAAATAGAACTCATCACCGGACGCCAGATCAAACAGTTCCTTTGAACGCAGCATACCGCTCGGGTACCAGTTACCACCATTGGTGTCCGGTGGTGGCGCGGCCGGCGGTAACGCAGCCAAACAGAGTCCACCAGCATCGAACACATGGTTACCGGTTTCGCGGAAACGCTGCCACTCGTCATTGAGGTAGTCGAGGGTTCCCGGTCCATCCGGTCCCGTGTAGATGTAACGGGTGAACCACTTGCTTTGATCGAGCTTACCGTCACGGAACATGTCTTCAAATACCACCACCTGATCCGGCGGCTCGGGTTCCGGTGCTGGCGGTGTACCCGGCGGAAAGTTACCCCAACCCCACTCGGGCACGTAACCCCAACCGCCCTCCGCTGGTGGCGGGATCGGTACGTCACTCTTTGGGGCAGCCAATGTCACCGCCAAATCATCGGTACGGCGATCCGTGTAACGGTGTGCCGGAAGCCCGGTGGTGTCTATCGCGTGGTAGGCGCGGGGTGACATAGCCATTACTGCGGCTCCTCATACAAAAAAGGGGCGAGTTTAGTGACTCGCCCCCCAACCACCCCAAGCGCAATCCCCAAACCGTTTAGGCCTCAGGCAGGACACGCGTACTGCCTGTGGCACCCGTAGCACCTGTGGCACCGTTAGTCGGCGGTACCGTTACCGTTCCTGCCGGCAGGCTGGCGTAGACATGCGGTGCAGAGGTCAGCACCACCGACTGCCGCACCACCGGATCGGGATGGGGATCGGAAAACGGCAGCCCGGCATCAATCGCCGCCTGATTAGCGGCGGTCCACTCCTCACCGGCTGCGGTCTTGTCATCGAGCCGCTGCTTCTCGGCGGTTTGAATCGCCGCCAAGGCCTCGGCGAGATGCTCGTCAACAAGTACCTGCGCACCTTGCGCTTGGTGTGCCAACGCCACCTCGTCTGCACTGGTCGTGATCAGATTCGCAATCGTCGGGTCGGTTTCCGCGCCCGGCGGTACCGTGTTAAGCCCCGGCTGAAAGACAACAACACTGCCATTCGGGTTGTCTTGCGTCGGAGCCAGATGCACATTCGTGCGGTTGGTGACATAGACTTCGGCCATAACCTAGCCCTCCTTGTGACTAGCCACTAACCCGTTACTTTTCTCGGTGACGGTTACTTAAATGCCGTCAGCATACGAGAAGGTGGACGGGTAAATGAACTCCATCTGCCCTAGACGGCAGTAGTATGTCGTAACGTGGTAGATGCCCTGGTATTGGATCGGGGTCTTTTGCAGCGGCGTCATCGGGTAACGCGCGCGCAACGGGTCTTTGCTGTAAGCAATCGCCCGGTCAACCGTTCCCAATACCTGCGGTGTACCACCGGCACCCATACCGATGCCCCACTTGCACGGGTAGATTTCGAGCCTGCCACCACGCTGTGCCGCGAGGTTGTTCTCTTCGAGGAACTTCAAGGTCGAAATGTTACCGGCAGTGCTGACCACCTGTGACACCAGGATACCGTACTGCGCGGGTGGTACCAACAGGCGATCGGGGATCACCGAGTAACCGGACGCCGCCCAGGTATTGGTGAGGATGGTGTTCACATCGGCAAGGATTTCCGCCGGGGTCTTGCTTGACCACTTGGTGGAACTGCTCGCACCCGCCACCACCGTGTTTACGGTGACACCCGCGTTATTGTAGAACCCGGTCATCGACATGGTGGCGTCACCAACGTACACCACCTGATCGATATCCATTTGATGTTTAAGATTCAAACCCTCAAACTTTTGTTGATCAATCGGTCGGCCGATCTTGATCGCACTTTCGAGTTCCGGGATGGAATACTTGAGTTCCATTTCCCACAGGTTCAACGGCTGCGCGGTCTTGCTGATATCGACCGCGATACCGGCAATCGCCGTTGACACCTTACCACCCCAGTTGATACCTGCCGGTACCACACCACCGGGCGCGGCAAAGGAACTGTTGGTAAACGATGCCGACTCATCGGCAATGGTGACATCTTCGCGAAGATCGATGTCACGCGACCAAGTCACCGCCGCCAGCGGCATGTGCAGGGTCGGATCGAGCCGTTCCAACTCGTTCACCAGAAAGGCACCCGCCGAGTCCACGGTACGAATGTCACCGGTTTCCGCGTCGGTGTAACTATAAGCGCGGTCGAGGGTTGGCCACCCACCATTCACCGCGCTCTGCATTTGATGAGCGTACATCCTGTTACCCTCCTATTTCGCAGGGTGACTCTTACCCCTAGCCCATTGACTCAGATACGGAATGCGATCTCGACATTACCCTGCGCATCGGCAGGACCGCTGAAATACGCGCCAGCCAGTACCCATGCGGACGCGTTAGCCGCCGCCTCGATACCGGCCAACACATGACCGCCACCGGTTGCGCCAAACCACACGTAGACCGCACCGCCCTTGACCGCCGCAGCGGCACCGTTGAGCTTCATAGTGACATAGCCGCGATACATGATATCGATGATACCGCGCGGCATCGGGGCACCGGCACCAAAAGGTACAACACCGGGGTTTGCCACGGTATTGTCACTCGTCGGGAACGGCCGGATCGCAATACCGACAACCGGCGGCGCGGCCACATCGGTCGCCGCGATGGGGCGCGCCCCGTTGGCATCGATGGTACCAACCTGACCGTACGCCGTAAACGGCGTGGCGATGTTTTGGTTTTCCGGCTTGATCGTGGTGCCGACCACGTTGAACCGGCTGCATTCACCGGCAATACCGGCTGGCATGCGGAAGGTGAAAACACTATCAGGCATTGCGCCCTCCTGTTACTCGGAAAGTGACGAATTACCGCGACGCGCCGTTGTTCCTGGCCCAGAATTCCTTGGCGTTCGCATTCATCTCGGAGATCGACGGCGGGCCGCGCCGGGTGACAGCGCCAGTACGGTTGTCACGCGTCACTGTAGGCCGCATCTGCCCACGGTTGTTAAGCAACCGAATTTGTGACGCAGCAGCGTTAAACGCCATCTTGACACTGTCACACGTCAGTCGCGCGGTATCGATGGTGCCGATGGATTCGTTGATGATCTGCTTGGTGTTCTCGTCACTCAACGCGTGATCGAGCACCCGGCGGCGAAACGCGCAGAGACGCTTTGCCGTGCTTTCGAGTGTCAACCGTGCGTCAAAAGTCGGAACACGAACACCCGGCTGGAGTATCTCAGCCGCTGCCATCGTATCCTGCCACAGGTCTTCGGCATCCGCCGAATCATGGGTCCGCGCGTATCTGTCACGGAACTTGCGACGGTCACCCGTGGAGCCGCCCTGCTTCAAACCCTCCAAACCGGGGAGATCGGTTTCACCGACCATCTCCTCACCGAGACGCTCGGGAACCGGGATGTCGTCGTCGCGCGTCATCCGGTCACCGCGACGCATGCGGAACCGGCGGCGATCCTTGGTTTCGGGGTCTTCGAGTTCGACATCCTCGCCGTCGTCACCCTCTTCGCCGTTACCGCCGTTACCGCCGCCACCGCCTTCGAGTTGCTCGACGCGCTGTAACAGTTCCGCGACTGCGGCCGCAAGTTGTTGAACATCCGGCTGACCGCCGCCGCCAACATCAATCGGGGGATCGTCATCGCCTGCCATACCGCCACCACCACCTTCGCCGCCTTTGCCCATGTGCAGATGAATATGCGTGTCACCATCGTCGGGAGCGCCGCCGCCACCGGTTGGCGCGCCGCTGGTAGGGTCGATAAAGTCTTTAGTGACTTCGCGGGCTTCCTCTTCGGTATCCGCGTCACGAACCCGGCGCACCATGCGGTCCAACCAAGCTGCCCTTGCCATAGCTCAACCCTCCTTAAACATGGATGTGGACATGCCGCCCGCGTTTCGCCCGGCGGCGCAGTATCTGCTCGCCCACCTCATTGACGCGGGACCAGTCACCTGTGTTGGCGATTTTACGGCTGCGGACGGCGGCTGAGAACCGGTTACACCAGCCTTCGGGGTAAATCGGGTTACTGACGATGTCACAGGAGTGACTCTCGTAATGGGTACAAATCCCGCAATGGTCCGGTCCCTCTGCATCGGATTCGTAGGCCACCTCACTATGCGCGAGCTTGTCCCCGTCGCCGTCATCATCTTCTTCTTGGTCTTGGGTGACAACGAAGAAAGCCTTGTCGCCGATACGACACGCCGGGCCGCACCGCCCATCCTTGACCAACGCGAGGTGGTTGCATAGGATGTTGCGCTGCCGACCGCGAGCGTCACCAGTCTCTTCGTAGTCCGCCCTATAACCCACTGACACCTCTCGAAGCAACTTATTCCTTATAGCGTCAATCGCTTTTTTGTCGGTGATCAGCAAATCACCAATCAGTAGGTGATCGAATACCCCCGTGCCTCGGCGCGGGTTGAGCACATGCCCAACCGCTAAGTCACGGTAATTATCGGGATTTACATCTTCCATCGGGTGATCGAGGGTGATCGGCTTGCCCTGGAGCGAGGCAATCGTCGCCGGCCGGAACACCTCATCGGGGTCGCGGTCGATGATGATTTTGCCCTGTAGGTCACCTTTGATCGGGATTTCCTTGTCCGAATATAGCTGCTTGCCGGTGCGCGCCAGCGGCACCGACTTGACCACCAAGAAGCCCTCGGGGGTCATTGCCTGTTGCGGACCAAGCGGTTCGGTGACGTAGAAATCGGTCATCGATTGGCCCTGCATTTAGCGCAGGAACACGGCGAGTCGTGCGTTGCGCCAGAGGAGTCGCGCCCCACTTGCAATTCCTCTGGTATCTGATCCTCGTCCTCCGCTGTCCACGGTTCGGGCGGCTCGCTGCCCCAGTTGAGCAGGATATAGTTGTCGCGAGTCACCGGTATGTCGGCTTCCCGCAGTGCCTGTACCAGCGGATCGTCCACCATCTTCATTCTCGCCCTCCTGTCCCGCTTTAAACCCGCCCACCGCCTCAACGATCTTCTTCTGGGTGTCTTCGAGACTAGCCTTACCCTCGTGATAGTCACGCCACAGCGCGTACACCTTGTTGGAAGCCTCCTTCGTCAGCTTACGGTCAAACAGGCGACGCTTGGCTTCCCAGGTGATCGACTGTAGCACACGCGGACGCAGACCCAACTCCTTCGCCAGTTCACGGTGCGCTTCGGCGTAGAGCGGATAGGTGCCGTGCATCCCGGTCAACGAATTTCCCGTTGGTGCCACGTAATTCATCTCTCGCGCCTCTTTCGCTGTCCCCGGCTTTGACCCCAACGAGTGAATCACCGCAGTGTGTGACTGACCCATTGGCGAAAGTAACGCCGCACCGACTGCGTGCGTGTCCATCGTCACATCGTCATTGTCACTATCCGGGTCGAGGATGTTGTTATAGAAACTCCGCACCTTATGCTGGTTCCCCATCGCCGGACTGATAATGTCACGGTCACCACCGGACTCTATTGAGATGATCGCGTTGGCAATGGAACCGGTTGTGTGCCACGCGTTCTTCTGTGGTTTTTTCTTATCGGTCAGATAGGTACCGATAACCCGGCCATCAGGACTCAATGCATCAAACTGCTGCGGATTGTGTGCCTCATCATACGTCCTGATCCACATCGCCTTTTGTACCGCATTCTTACATTCCGCCAGTGTCTTACCCTTGATCATCTTGAAGATGGCTTCTTTCTGCGCGGCGTTCTTCGCCGCCTGCGGTGTCGCAGGTTTCTTCTTAGCGATCCACAGACGCTCGCCGGTAGTGTCCATATCGGTGTCCCACTTGTGCTGCTGTTTATTGAAATAGGTATCGAGTACCCTTTTTGCCTGACTGACATTCATATCCCACAGATTCTGCGGTGACAGCGCGGCATATACGCCAACAGCAGACGGTACCGGTATTCCGTACTTGGTGGCATCCTCCTCAGCCAAACGGTGCGCGCCTTCGTACCATTTGTGACCTTCCTTGACGACTTGCTCTGGTGCGTTGTCGTACAGGAACCGCAAGTTCTTTTTCATGTGCTCGATAACCGCGCGTGCCGCCTTTTCTGGAGTGTCACCAAGCTCACCGGGCCGAAAGTTCGGGTACTGCTCGGTGTTACGAAACAAGTCCATATCGTGCTTGAAATTCTCCGGGTGGAGCTTCATCGCATCGAGATCGACACGACGGTACTCATCGCCTTCCTCGGCCTTGACGTGAGTCGGACGCCGCGTCGAGATCGTCGCCGGATGACTGCCCTTGGCACTCTTGGGTAACGCCGTCTTTTTGGTACCCTCAAAATGTAACCGCTCGGCTTCGTTTTTGTACTTCTTTGGTGCTGGTGACTCAGTCGAGCCGCCACCACCGCCACCTTCGGTGGACACAAACTGACCACCGGTACCCTCTGGCGCACCCTCTGGCGCGTGCGGGTGTTTGGCGGGATCAAAGTCACGGAACGCACGGTCACCTAGATTGAATACCTGCGCTAGAGCGTGCGCAAGTTGTGTCACCGCCGGATGCGGCTGCGCAGCCTGCGGCGTAGGTTGAGGTAACGGTAACTGTTCGGGTTCGGGTTTGTTACCCTGCCAATCCCAGCGTTCCTTGCGGTGCTCGTACTTCCAATCAGCGCGCTTATCCTTGTTACGATAGAGTTCAGTCACTTCTCGGTACAAGTCACGCCACGGCTTTGCCACCTCCTTCAACTTCGCCGGGTCAGTAGTTTCAAGATACGCCATCTCGGCGAGTGTCTCATGTATCGCCAAGTCCCGGCTAGCCTCGCCATTCTTATGTGCGCGCCACCATTCACGACTGTAACCCGTAACCCCATCTGTCTGGGCAAGCTCGTCAGACTGCTGATCGATAATCGGTTGTATCTTAGTGTACACCGGAAAGTCATTTTCGTATTGCATTGTCAGTTCGCCGCTGGGCCGGATCATGTTCTCGCGCTTGTCCTTTTGTATCTCTAGCTGCTCATCGCGATACTCACGCAGCACATTCTCGAATTTCTGGTGCATCACCTCATGTGCAGTAACACCACGGATACTGTTCCGCGACAAATGCTGCGGGTACAAGGTGATCTCACCGGTCTGCAAATCGGCACTGCCTGCCGCCACACCCGGTATGCCGTTGAGGGTAAACTTGTAGGGTTCAAAACTGATCTTGAGCCGCGCGGGCGGGTAACCCAAAGCCTTCATCATATCGGCGGCAACGGTGGTATAGTATTCGGTAACGTCGGCTCGTTCCTTGGCGCGTCCCTGTTTCTTTTGCTCATGCGCGTCCTTTAACATACCTACCGTACTGACCAGTTCCAACCAGCCCTTACCCTCGTTGAACTGTTCCATTTGAGCCAATGTCGAAGCCGCGTCGGGATCACTTAGATACACCCTCCAACTTGCGCCCTGGATGTTATCCTTGTCGTTTTCATCCTTGTACACAAAGATTTCGTCACCGTTGACATCCCGATAGACAACAGCTTTTTCAGTCTCGGTACGTAACTCGAAACCTCGATGCTTCAACCTCTCGCCGTAGTGCTTGGCCAGCCTGCTGTCGTAGATTTCGCCGCGATCCGACCGTTCCAGGTGACGCCGCAAGCTGCCATCACCGTGACCATTATAGCGGACACCGCTGTCATTCTTGCGGTGTTCCCAATACTGCCCACCCATACTCACGCCGGGTTTTTCGCTGCGGTACTCGATGGTTTCGTTACGGTACTCATTCTTGAACACCCACGACTTCAGATTCTCGTCGTAGTGACTATACTTAAACGCCCCGGCATTGTTGACCATGTCCGTGAGTTTCGGCGGCGGTTTCTTGGCCGGTGACAACTTGTCGAGCCAGGACTTCAGGTCTTGGTAACCTTCACCTGTGGTATGGATACCACCACCGGTCGGCGCGTACCGCCACTTCCTGATACCACCGTTCGAGTCATACTCGACCGACAGCATACCGGCGTACTTACTGCTCTTAAAAATCACTTGATTGGAAAGTTCCGCATAACCGTAGTACTCAAACCCGTAAGGTTTAAGCCGGTGATCCTCATGCAGCGGCGGTTCCCCTGATGGTGCCGGTGACGCTTTGGGTTCCTCTTTTGGCGGCTGCTCTTGCCACGATGCCTTAGCGGTCTTACCGCTCGGTGACGTTGCGCCAGCCCCGGAGGCGAACTTGCCGTCTTCGTCACGCGGGTGCTTGTGTTCCTCCCACTCGGCGTCCTTGGTCTTTGGTTCCAACCTTTCCCAATACGCCGGGTCGTCACGCTGGTTACTGTCGTCGTGCGGTCTTTCGATCACCCTATCCTCACGCGCCTTTGGGCCGAACACCACCGTATCACCGGGCGCAATATCAGTCTTTGCTCTTTCATCCCAGTGTTGGTGGATAAAGTCTGGCTTCCCGTAGACCTTCACCGCATTGTTATACTCTTCGCCGCGAAAGCCGACAAAATGTACCGCTTTCTTGACACCCTTTCCGGCACCGCTGGTAAACTTGCCGCCCTCACCGCGCGGGTGCCTGTGTTCCTCCCAATCGGCGTCCCTGGTGGCACCTTCCCATGTCCACGGCGGCATCAACCCGATCTTCTGCGGTGCGAAGATAATGTCACCGGGTGCCGCCCCATAGTTCTGCTCACCATGGGGACCGTGGTTTACCCACGACGCCTGCCCTCGGGTTTCACTCGTCATCGCGCCGCGCGCGAGCGGGCTGTACATCGCTATATGTGACCGCCACGCGTTCTCCTCGCCGTCATCGGTGAACCCGACACCATCCTTAAAGTGACCAAAGTAATCATGTACGATGCGGAAGATGTCGTTCACCACACACTTGTGACCGTCGATCACTTCATCGGTCGGCTGTAACATCGGGTTGTTGTGACGCGCGGTCGGATCGTCGGTACCGTAACCCAACTCGGTCGGGAACTCCCACACATGATTATTCTCGCGACAGTCCATTGGTACTAGGTTTAGTGACTCAGTATAGGGGTCTTCTTCCCCCGGCTTGATCCACTGTACCTTAAGCCCGGTCTTCTTGACCACTTGCCACTGCGCGAGTGTCTCCTTGACCAACGCCGCATACGCCGCCTTGACCTTGGGGTTGTCCGGGTCGTGTTCCATCTTATCAAACGCGTCGGCAACCTGCGTTGCCTCGGCGGCATCAACCGTCACAAACCGGCGCGGCGGCTCGTACTTCAGACCCGCCGACTTCATGTACTCCTCGGCGGCGTCGTGTGACCGACCTAGCGGGCCGGGCACATAGTAACGGTCACCGAGTAACATCGGCTCATCAGGTAGACCCGTCAGCTTGGGTCTACCGGACGCGGCCTCCTTTGCGCTGCTCTGTGCCGCGCTTGGGCTTCGAGTTCCGCCTTGCCCCGCTCCTCCGGTGTTTGTTCCGGTTTCTTTTCGTCCTTCGGTGTTTCCGCCATGAGTCTCTCCAATCTTTCCAGTCGTCTCAGCAAACTGACCCGCATTGTTCGGTTGTCCTCTCGGGTGATCCTCTTCCTTAAACGCGTCACCAGTCTTGGCACCCTTGCCCATCAGTACCTGAACATCCGGCGGTAACTTCACCTCGATCCAGCGTTCACCCTTATTAAACCGGTCGATCAGACTACCGACCGTATGGTGTGTCTCAGTCGTGATGTGTCCCTTAACACCAAACCGCTCGGGATGGTCACGCCCAATACGAGTACCATCACCACCCTTGGCATTGGGGCTTATTTCAATTTCGCCCCTTTTGCCCTCCTTCTCCATGTACCATTTCTTCTTGTCCCAATCGAACTTCGCACCGCGCTTCTTGGCTTCCTCGCGCTTGGCGTAAGGGACATCGAGGTACTCTCGACCTTCTCCCACCGGTTGGACAAATTGACCAATCAGTGACCAAATCGCGCGATGCAGTGGTGTCGGTGCAGTTTCCCAGGTACTCTTAGTACCGTATCCCCCGGTGAAGTAACCCGGCTCGGTCATCTCGCGACCCTTGCCGAGTATCTTGCCCTTGATCTTATAAGTACCCGGCGGCGCTTCAGTGCTCGGCAGGAACTGCCCGCCCTTGTAAAACGCCTTGTTCGATTCGGCGATCTCACCGCCCTTCTTGGCACGGTTACCACCCTTACCACCACCCTCTTCTTTCCACTCACCAGTCTTTAAATCGCGTGGCTGGTTCGGGTCGTAAGCGTCCTTGCTTATTCCCTGTCGCTTCCAACGCAATGCTCTCAACTTCGCCGTCGCTTCGTTCAGTTCCTTGACTATTTGTGCTTTTCGCGGCGCGGCTTTCGCATTTTGCCGCCGGTTGCCCTGCATGGTCCGCTCATGCTCGGTGCGCAACTTTTTGATATGCTCAAACAATTCCTTTTCTTCAGGTGACTCCTCACCTGAAGTGAACTTACCACCCTCATCACGTTTCTGGTTCGGATCGTAAGCGTCACCAAATGGCCCACGCGAGCGGTTACGCTCCATCTGCGTGCGATAGAGTTGCTGGATTATGTTACTCTGCTTAGCGTTCTCGGCGATAAACAACAGGTCGGGATCGAGCGGTACCGGCAGTACCCCTTGATCCTTCACCCGGAACACCGTATCACGCAGATGCAGGAACAAGCCCATCAGTCACCCGCCTCTTCATCAGCCTCGACATTGCGGACAAACACTACCTCACCATCATCAAAGATCACCTTGGCGAGGTACCAGTCATCCCTGCTGGCAGGCTGAAAGTCCGCCGAAAGATACGCCACGGACGCCTCGCGCCCATCGATGGTCTGTCGCTCGATCATAATAAGTGACCTCGCCCAACCAACAGGTATATAATCAGGATCACTAACAGTATACCACCGATACCGAAGCCGCCGTAGTAACCGCCACGGTAGTAACCGAAACCGCCACCGAAGATGAGTAACAGAACTATGATTATGAGGATAAGGTCCATCTTAAGTCTCCCGCACAACTCGATGCGCACGCTTGGGACGAACAGGTCGAGTCAACGCATCTTGTAGTTCCCAGCCCTTCAATATCCGAAAACGCAGCGTGTTCGCCGGGATGCCGTATCTCTTCGCCAAGGTCGCCAGCGGCACATTATCAACCATCTGTGTACCCCGTCGATTGACCATTTGTTCCGTAGGAAGTGACCATTGGCAATTGTTCCTGTTGTAACTTTTGTCATTGTCTATGCGATCAATAGAATGTCTGGGTGACGGACGCGGACCCATATCATCGAGGAACGCCTGAAAGTTGTTGTACCATCGTTTAGACACTAAAATACCGCGACCGCCGTAATCGGCGTAACGCTTATTGTTTGGGTTGTAACATCGATCCTTCATCGCCGTCCACACTTTGTATTCCGGAGTTTTTGTTGCGCCATGCTTTGTACCTGACTCGCTTGACCGTTCGCGATTATAACAGCCGCAACTGACACTCGTACCTCTCTTCAACGAATGTTCGTAAACCGGACGCTCGGTCCCGCATTCACACCGACATTGCCACTGCCGGAACCGCTTGTGGTTCTTACCGACCAACGCAACCGGTGCTTCACCTATAATCGTCCATCGACCAAACGTGTCACCGATCTGCATGCTGACCTCCGGTAGGACGGGATCAGCATTCTAGCCGACAATTATACCATATTACAAGTTGTATTCTATCTCCCTATTTCTTCCGGAGGTGGAAGCAGTGGGCTTGCCCAGCAACGGCAGTTGGGAAATTCGCCGGGGTGGTGCTGATCACCGTTTTCCTCGGCAACCGGGGGATCGTCCCATCGATGCACCGTCCCTTCAAGCCGCTTGTGCATTGGCCTGACATCGGCGTCGCGCGCGGTCTTCCAGATATAGTGCGTACTGCCGATGTACTGCGCCCGCGATTGTGTCACCGCAGCCGATGTCTTCGCCGTCTCCGTACGAGCGATTAATGTCGCGCGGTTATAGACACTTTGCGTCGTGGCGTTGATACCCTCGATCAGTAACTTGGCGGCGATATCCTGGCGTGACTTTAGCACCTCCTCGCGCACATACCCGTACCTACGGCCTTGTGTCCAAAACACCTGTGACAAATCCTGCACCTTTTCCGCCGCTTCGAGCGGGATCGAAGTAATCAACTCTACCTGTTCATCAATGATCCGCCGCATTTCGTCACCGGTAACACTCCCACCCCATAACAGTTCCTTGTCGAGTTCCTGGTTTATCATGCGGGCGTGACGCACCCACGCAGTGTAGTCACGGCGTGACACCTCGGCGAGCATCAATGCTCCCGCTTGTCGCGCCCACGGTCGCAGGATGTTGGCGTAGTCACGCAGGTACCGGTTGATCGCTTCCACGCCAGCCGGGTCGCCAGGAGGATAAGCGCGAATGATGTCCGCCACATGGCGCGCAATACGCCGCAATTTACTAGCATACCCAAAATAGGCATTACGAACACGGGCAAAGTGCTCGGCCTCACGTTGTCGTTGGCGACGGGTTTGCGCATCGAAGGTACTCTTGAACTCGGTGGCACCAAGCAAGTCGGACATGGTCTGTGCAAACGCTGCCGGGTTCTTCATCATCGGCCTGACCTCAACCGAGTGTGTAACACCCCGATGTCATCAAACCACGCCGGTCGTCCTGCCAACACATCGCGGGTCGGCCGCGCCGGTATCGGTACCGGCGGCGGTCGGCGGTACTCTGCGCGTAAATCGTCACCACGTAACAATCGCGTACGCCGGTTGAGGATATTGTGCCGCTTGCGCCCCAAGAAATTGGCGAGTCCCTGTAACTCATCGAGGCTCGTCGCCTTGATCAGTTCGTCCTCTTCCGGCGTATAAATCCGTGACACATCACTGACTCGGTTTTGGCGGTGGCGGCGGCGGAATCGCCACGCCTGACGTGTGCTTGACCACATGCCGGTGCAGATTGGTACTCTTTCGGTGTGCGTAGTAACTGTGGTGGGTGTAGTAATAGTGATTGCGCCCATGGTGACGATAACGATACGGCGGCGGATTAGGGATCGGCGCGGCCGGTACCATAACCGATACGGGCGGCGGTGGTGGTGGCGGGATCGACGCGTAAGCTACCGGTGACGGTTCCGGCGGTGGTGGCGTACACGCCGCCAGAGTTACCGCAATGACAGCAAAAGCAAGTCCCTTCACTGCTTTCTCGATAGCCATTGCCTGCCTCCTGGTTTCCCTTTAAGAAACCGCTTTGCCGGTGACTGTGCTTGTTGGGTACCAACCGCTTGTGACTGGCTCGCCCCATGGATACGGCTCAGCACCGACATCCGGTGTTGTTCCTGCTCGGTGAGACGCTCGCCCTTACCATGGCGTGACAATAGAGCACCCAACTCCGCGCGTTGCGCCCGTGCCGTCACTTCACGCTGTTCCCTTGCCGGACCTTCGCGTCCACGCTGCGCTAAACTCACCTTTTCCCGCACCGGCTGGGTCGGTACACTTGATCCGCGTGATTCCGCGCTGCGCTTCTTACCCTGGAAATTGAAACTCTGGCGGAACCCCAGTGACGGATCGAGTGGTGCCTTACCGGTCGCGCGCGGCGCGACGGGCTTCTGCGCCGGCTTGGGCTTTGGTCTAGATACTGCTGGTTCCAGCTTCAAACCAAGCCCCGGCACCCCCATCGGATCGTCCCTGTGCGCGCGCATCTCCTCAAATGTCGGCTTGGGTTTCTCCGATGGTGGTGCCGCTGTTGTTGGTGCCTTGCGTAGCTGCGGTGCTTGTGACTTTGTCCCACGCTGCCGCCTGACCCAGCCCTTCTTGGCACCCTCGGAGGTACCTTCGTCACCAATCCGATTACCACCCAAACCGCCAAACATCGGACCAAACCGTGTAGTAGAGTCACCGTTCTGCTGTAACTTTTGCATGTTGATCGGTGCGCTGGCAATACTCTTTGCCACGGTCTGGTACCAATCGGTCCACAACTTCATCGCTTGTTCCTGAGTCAGCGGTGCGTCGTGGAACCCGTGATCGGCGCGCTTGCCGCCGATCAGACGCCTACCCGCGCTGAGAACACCACTGGTAAACTTTACCGCGTGTTCCTGGAACGAGTCGTCAATGATCTCCTCGGTGACGTGATTAATCACATGTTCAAAACCGTGACCGATCAAATGCTCGGCCGCACCGCTGGCGAGCGCGGCAGCCGGGATCAGTGCCCCCAAACCGGTAGCGCCCAACACCACCTTGATGATACCCTTGCGGGTCAACGCCTTGACCGCTTCCGCCTGTCGCGGGTCGTACACCGGGAAACCCTGCGCCATGTGCGCCAGACCGGCCGCGCCGTGGAACCAATTCTCGCCTTCCTCTTTGATCTGATCCTTGATCACTTGGGGGATATGCTTGGCGAACAGGTTACTGATCTTTACCCGCATCGGGGTATTCGGTGACGCAAACGCGCTCGTCAGTTTCTCCACCGCTTCGTGACTGGCAAACGCCTCCTTGCCGAGTGAGCCGGCACCACCCTTGGCAGCGGCTACCGCACGCGCGATCCGCGCGGCGGCACCGGCCTTGACCTCTTGTGCCTGCCGCCCCCAGGTCGCGAGGCGTGACTGCGGCTGCGGCTGCGGTCTTTGGTGTCTACTACCGGTCTTTGGCGGCTTGTGCTCGCGCAATCCCGGATTCTTTTGCTGCGCACCAGGACCGGCCATCGTCGCGAACTTGCCGTGACTGCGCTTGTGCTTTGCTTCCTCAAACGGCTTTTTGTCGTCTGACAAAAAGTCGTGGAAGTGTATATGCGTTGGCATCGGTCACTTCTTTCTGCGGCTGTCGTAACCCCGAAACGGTTCGGGATCGCGGCGCGGTGACGCTTGCTTGGTCTGGCTTCCCGCCTTGATGTCGAGTTCCCCGCCACGCCAGTAGGGTGTCGATGTGCTGTGTGACTGATACGGTGACCCACCTTGCGAACGGGTCTGCGCCGCCTTCTTGGCACCTTCAGAGGTACCGGAGTCGCCCCCGGTATTGATTTTGTAACCGGTACTCCCGCCGGGACCACCCCAACTCGACGCACCGGTCGAGCTAATCGAGTAACCGGTGGACTTGCCCCCACCCCAACTCGACGCACCGACACTGTTGTCACCTTTAATAGCCCGGCGTGAACCCCGGCTCGGGATATTAAAGTGATAGTGCCCCATCGCGGCTCCCCCATCCCGATTGAACTGCTCGCCGAACTCGTCGGCCCGATGCACGACATTGGTGGCGCGCCGCACCAGCCCGGTGGCGCGCGCGCCAAAGCTCGGCCGCTTTTGAGCGGCCTGCTGTGGGGCGATCACCGTTTGCTTGGGCTTGCCCGCGCCCGGCGGCTTTGGGGCCTGTGGCGGCTTCGCAGAGGGGGCTTTGGGGGGTTTGGCAGTCGGGGCCTTGATCGACGGCGGTTTGACGGACGGCATTGCTGCCGATCCGGCGGCGTCGGCTACCCGGATATGGTAGTGGGGCATCTCACAAGTGCCCCTGGCTCAACAGGAGCGAGAGCACCCAAAACGCCAGCCCCAGCCAGCCGAGATGCGGCCGGCGAACGGCCGCTGTCCACCAATACGGGGTGAACGCCTCGATCAGCAACAGGACAAACGCGGCGACGAGCAAGATAAGCTGGAGCATGTGGACACCTCCATCGGTGCGCCGGTCAATGCAGGATCAGCTTCTTGCGAGGGTCTTTGCGGTACGCCTCGATTGGTGGCTTATAGTTGGGCCAGCACTGACGCACTGCGGTGGCAACTTCCATCGCTGATGGATGAATACCTTTTGCTGCGAACTGACGCAACCACAACAGTAGCTGGTTGTGAATTTCCTTGTTCTCCAGGTCACGCCGACAACAGATGATAAACCGCGCGGTCGGTAGCACAAAGGTGGCGAGCGGCGGGAACTCGTAACCATGCTCGGCCTTAAACTTGGCGGCGTGATCCTTGACGATGTACTGCACCCGGTCGAGCAGTGACTGATCGAACTGGGCAAAATTAGTGACAAAACGGCTCAGCGCCTGACCGAGTTCCCGCAACCCGTTCTGTACCCTTTCGTCGTGGTTGTCGAGCATCGCCATCGGACGCTCCCCTTGCTTGTTTCCACTTTATCTCGAATTGGCTCGTTCGTTGTATCTGTGTCTAATCCTGCACCGTGGCTCGCTCGTAGGCCTTGTTTCTAGTCTCGGCGGCTGGCTCGCATCCTTCTTTTGTGTCTATCGCCAGTTTGTGGCTCGCGCAGTAGATATGTGTCTATCCCGGTTATGGCTCGCTCTGATGCTATGTGTCTACTTCCTGAGTGTTGGCTCATTCAGCTTGATTGTTTCTGACCGGAGGCTTGACTCGTTCAGCATATCTGTATCTATCCGATTGTGTGACTCGTTCCTGGCATGTGCATCTATCTGAGTATGTGACTCGTTCGCGGGTGTTGCTTCTCTTCCGTTCTCCTGCCTCGAATGCGGGTAGCGGCCTTGTCGCACCATACGCCACAACGCCGATCTCATCCCATAGCAAAACGCGCACATGACACTCTAGTTCCCTGTTTCTATCATGTAGCGTGGTTCACTCCGTACCAATGTATCTAATCACTGGGTTTGGTTCACTCGTCCGGTTTGTGTCTAATTCTGGTGTAATGGTTCACTGCGGCGGTGTGCGGCTGTGTGGCTTCAGAGTAAACGCCCACAGCCACAACAGCGGGAAGAACACCGCCGCCAGAACATGATCGGTGACTAGATCGGTCCACGCCATCGGGTTGCCGATGCGCGTGGATCGGGACCGGGTTCGGCTGACGGCATATCGGTGGGGCGGAAGTTCCGCAGGCACTGACTAGCCTTGTGGTGCATACCTGCGGTAACCGCATCCGCCGACATCCCGGCTGTCTCGCACAGCTTGACCAACTGCGCGAGTTCCGCTTGGTTCAGATCGATATTCATTAGTCACTCCGCTCATAATGTGTCTATCTCGCTTCTGATGGTTCACTCACTTATTTTGTGTCTGTCTGCCTACCTGGGTTCACTCTGGCAGTATGTGTCCGTCTCTTCGCTAGGTTCACTCTGGTACTCTGTGTCTGTCTCTTTTCGAGGTTCGCTCGTCCGGTTTGTGTCTATCTCGTGTAATGACTCACTCACTTCTATTGTGTCTATCCGCACACATGGTTCACTCCCGTTGTTTGTGTCTATCGCGAGAGGTGGTTCACTCCGGTGTCATGTGTCTGTCTCACAAGTTGGTTCGTTCCGGGATTTTGTCTCTACTTCCGCAATGTGACTCACTCCATAATCAGCACACGCTTCCTATGTTGCGGCGGCGGGGTGTAGTCCAGCGACATCTCGATCTCGGCGAGGATGCGCTTAGCTTGTGACTCTTTAATATGCCGCACCGACCACCCGTCCTGATCAGCCTGCTTGATCGATAGCTGCCAACCCTTGGCAGTGTGGAACAGGGTGAAGCCTTCTAGCATGAGTCACTCCTGATATCTACGTCTGTTTTGCCGGCTGTGGTTCACACTTCCTCAACATGTTTCTAATCGACTGTCCCGGTTCGTTCTCCTATTGTGTTTCTTCTTCATATGGCGTGACTAAGCGAGGTGCGGCGAAGCTTTCCCACCAGCCAAGCAGCGTACTCGCCTCGCCGCCCTCTGTCCGGCGACGGTAACGCGCGCTCCCGCCGCAACGGCATTCACTCCCAGCAGGTGATTCTATTTCCTTCTGTATGGTTCACTCAGCCACGATGTTTCTGTCTGGTACCTTGGTTCACTCATCCTCGATGTTTCGATCAATATCCCTGGCTCACTCGCCCTAGATGTTTCGATCATCGTCACAGGATCACTCACACTGGCTGTGTCTTATCAGGCTTCCTGGCTCGCTACTCCTGTTTGTATCTATCCGGGTAGATGGCTCGATCAGCAGGTAAGCTCGGTCGGCGAGTACAGTAACCGTGGTAACACCGGTCACCGGGTGCGTCTGCCACTTGGTACCCAACGGTTTACCGCCGTCCGCGTACCTGTGACTTGGTAGTGACTCTGGATACGGGTTCTTCATTAGCACACCGAGAAGATGATTCCGTTCAACATCCTTGGTTCACTTACCTTTATTGTGTCTATCCACTATCAGGGTTCGTTCCTGTACAGGTGTTTCTGTCCCTATCCTTGACTCGTTCTCCAGGTATGTGTCTGTCTCTTGTTTTGACTCGTTCAGCGTCGATGTTTCAATCCCTTGGTCTGACCGAGGAAAAGGGTACCGCAAAACCTCGGGCACCGCTAGACCGCTTTTCGCGCATCAACAAAGTTCTGAAAATACTGACGGAAATCACCTAAGGTGTATTCCTTGCCGCCCAGGAACCGCTCGGGGCCTGAGTTGTCGGCATAGAAACCGTTGAACACCTTCAGCACATCGCTACCGGTACCCCAACCTAGGAACACCTTAGGCTGGTGGTACTTCTTAGTACCCGGCTCGCAAGTGTCGATGACAAACACCCGGTTGCTACTTTCGTGCGGACCCAGGAACACATCGAGACAGTCACCGTCATTAGCGACTGTGCCGGGGAAGTAACCGTAGGGTGCGAGCATGGTTGCGCCACCGGAACTTCCGACATGACGTTGGTCACCCTCCTCACATTCGACACACACCTCAAACCCGGCATAGGTCGTGGTGCGCTTGGGCGGCTGATCCTGGTCACTGGTGTAGACATGAAAGATCGGTTTCTTGGTACGATGCGGTGACTCAAACGGTAACTGCGGCTGGTCATCGTCACTCGCCTTTTCGCCACCGGCACCCAGGATGGTCCGCATACCCCCCGGCAAGAACGAGGAGCGTGTCTGCCTGCCACTGCCGCCAGGAAGAAACGACTCCTCGTCCTGCCCGCCGGGCTTTGGTAACGTCGGCTTAGGCGCGCCACTGCTACCCCCTCCAGGGAGGAATGAGGGTTCGGGTGGCATGCCTTCACCGCCCGGCCCGCCAGCACCGGGTGCCCCCGCGCCCGGTGGTGCTAGCGGTGGCGCGTGTTCGGCTTGGTCGATCATCTCATCGGTGATGTTGGTCCACACACCGGTACGCTGTGACTGTGACTTGAGTTCCTTAAAGATCAGTGCCTGATCGGTGATCACACCAGCCTCGAATGCTTGCAACACCTGTTGGGTGACACCAGAACTAATTTGTACCTTTTCGATCTCCTGCAACTGCCACAGCGGGTTAAAGTGCCAATCAAAGCCGTTGGGTATTTTGATGCCGAGTGACTTAGCCACAACCTCGATCAAACCATCGACCGGACGGCGGAACTTACGCTCCTGCTGGCTCTTGATCATATCGTAATAGTTACGGATATCTGACTCACCGGTCGAGTTCAGACCAACTGGTGACTGACCAAAGAGTCTCACCAACGGGATACCGAGAGCACCAGAGATTTGCTGACCCATCTGGATCAACACCGCGTCCAACCCGGTAAACGAGTAAACGTCACTTTCCATCCGATCGTTGGCATCGAGGATACTGATACCCTCGTTTTGCTGATAGAACCTTAGGAAGTCGATTGCCTGTAACTGCGCCGCCAGCAAATCACCACCGGTACCGACCGTCTCCTTCCATTTCTCGATAAACAGCTTGCGGACAGAGGCACGATTGACCAACTGCGCGGTGCTCGCGGTGGTCATATCGAAACTCATCAACCGGTCCCACAACGGCTCTAGGACACTCATGTCCCACAGGTTCTCGGACAATCGCTGATAATACGGCAGCTTGACACCATCAAAGCGGATAAACCGGGTGTGATGGATACGGGTACTCGGCGGCAACGGCGTGTCACCAACCGTGGTATAGTATTTTGGTTTGCCGTAATCGAGTGACCGTTGATCGGTGACCAGATCGGTGAGTGACGGATCGACCAACCAGCGGTCGAGCGGTAACAACCCGCAAAACGAATCCTTGGCGATGGTATCTTTGCGCAGCGGTGTCTTGGGGTCTTGCCCATCGATCATGATAAAGGCACCCGCACCACCGTAGAGGCGTGCCCAGGTAATGGTTTCCGCCAGCTTATCCCAGATCGCGAACTCCTCGTTAAACGCGGCCTCGATGTCACCGCGCTCGGTCGGGTCCATATCGGAACCAAGGGTAAAACCCTCGCGTGTCATGTCTTCCGCGACGGCTTCGACACCGGTTCGGCAAATCCAGGAGGAACGGTAGGCAAAATCGAGAATGATCCGCAGACGGGTGATCGGGTAGTAACCGTAGGAACCGTAACTGTTGAGGTTATCGGTTCCCATACCCGTACGGGTCATAAAGTTCTGGTAAGCATCCCGCGTGGTGGTACGGCGCGGTATCTCGGTCGGTAGTTCCCGATTACGCTCGCGCCGCGCCGACCGGGCGACGGACTTACTGCGTTGGGTCTGTGCCATTAGATGTTACTCGCCTTTAATGTCACCGAACTCTGCGTGCGGACAGGTAGCCCTTAACCGTTGCACTGGCCGAACCCACCGCTGCTACCAGGAACAAATCGATGGGGTTAGGGGAATTAGAACGGCACTGCCCGGTGATCAGTACCTGCCGCTGACCGGAAGCCAGCGGTGAATAAATCAGGTTCATGACACCGATTCCCAAGATAAGGTCATCCTGTGTCGGTAGTGCGTCCGCGTGTAACGAGATACTGGAAGCAAGCTGGTTTGGGGCGATCTGTCCTTGATCATCGACTTCGGTAGTGGCAATAGTAAAGTCACAGGCTCCCCAAATCTCAAAACAACCCGGAGGTAACGCTATCGTGCAGATTTGAGTTGGAGTGTTCACGTCTGGAGTAACACCAACCATATTATCGACACTGAGATACTGACCGACGTTACCATCGGCTGCATCAGAGCCGTCTGTCACTCCTTTAAACGCGTACCTGTTGGGAACCAGTACCAGATTGTCACTGCCCAGCACGGCTAGATTGTCACTATCCGTGCTGACCGCGCTAGGCCCGGCTGGACCCGTAGCTCCTGCTGGACCCGCTGGACCGGGCGGTCCAACAGTACCTTCGCCGCCGCCTGCGGCTCCGCGTTGAAGATACATCGTACCATTATCAACCGCCGCTAATTCGTAACCCTGCGCCCCCAGTTCGTTCATTTTGGCGGTAAACGCGTCACCATGTGTCGATTGGGTTCCCATGTACTGGGTATAGAACTCAACCATTGTGTCCTCTCCTCACGGAATGACCACAGCGTTAGACGGTGGTGCGGCGGTCGAGCCGGCCACATTGGTGGCGGTCACTACACAAGTGATACTGTGACCGGCGTCATCAGCGGTGACATTATAGGTGTTAGTCGGGCCGGAACCCGGTTGTTCACTGTCACGCACCAACTGGTAACTGTCACGCACCCACTGGTAACTGTAACTCGTCGGTTCATTGTTCCAGTTACCCGTAGTGACTGTCAAGGCATCGCCGACATTAGCGGTTTCAGGCTGGATACTCGGCACATCAACATTAACCGGCGGATCACTTGGCGGTGGTGGTACCACCACCCGCGAGAAGTACAAGGTATCCATCCCAGCCACCTGTAACAGCCAGCCCTGCGCCCCCAGTTCGTTCAGCTTAGCGATAGCTAAGTCACCGTGTGTCGAACCGGTACCGATATAAAAGGTCAGGTACTCATAGACAGCACCCGCATCGGGTGCCGCTAGAGGTGCCGCGCCGGGTGCTCCTTTAGCCATTGTCCTCTCCTCACGTTGGCCGGATCATCGGTGCGACACGACGCGCTTCGCCAGCTTGGCTGTATTCGGGTAACTTCTTCACCTTAGTGTCTTCAACTGGTCTGTCACCTTTAGCAAACCGGTAGTAAGTCCGCGCGCGGGCCACGATACTCTTCGGGTTACCTTGTGCTGCGAGTTCCAGACAACGCAACCGTAACTCTTCATCGGATGACATTGCCATGAGTCACTCTCACCCTTCTGATTCAGTCACCTGTGCTGGTTCACATCGGTACGTAATACAACCAGTATCGGTCACCTATTCGGACGGGTCGGTTGTTGAACCCTCGCTTGTCGCGGAACCTGCGGTCTTCGGTCGTCGCACGCCGCCAACGATCCCTAAGATCGTCCCATCGGGAGCGAAAGTTTCCTCGCAGTTTGCCGGAAGTGACAGCCCGCTCGATGATTTCCTGGTAGATGCGTCGCGCGTCTTCCCGCTGTTCCGCATCGGTGCCGTCTTCCTTGTGTGTGCCAATGAGTTTTCCTTTCCCGTGTAACACCTTGACATTGGAGTCATAAAGCTTGGCAGCCTCGGACACTGCGTCCATGGTGTCCTGGTCCGCGCCATAGACGTGCACCGTCGCACCATCCTGCTTGAGTTGCAGAGTGTGAAACGCGACATTGTGACTTAACAAATCATCGTGTATCTCTTCTGGTGTACCTTTTGCCTCAAAGCTCGCCATGAATTCCTTGCCCTTACCGGGTACAAACCGCAGTACCTGTAACTGATTAGCGAGGTAGCCCTTTAGCGCGAGCGCGATCTCGGCGCGCTCGGCTGTCGTATGGTGCATGTGAATCATGGTGGAATGTTCCGCGCCGGTCTTCCACGCGCCGAGTACCGGTTCGGTTTCGCTATCCTCGATCCCGGCCAAGCGGTCGATCTCGGGTGACAGTTTCTTAAAGGTTTCGTGCTGTTTACTTTGCAGTGCTTTTAACGCGGTGCCAAAGTCGAGATTACCCTCGTTTGGTGATACAAACCCCTCCGCGCTGCCCTTGGCAGCAAACCTGCCGGCTTGGCCGCGCGGGTGCTCGGCTTCGACAAAGGCGTCGTGAAAATGGATGTGGATGCTCATCGGCTGCCCCGCATCGGCATAGCGTTGGCGATTGCCGCTGTGACGGTAATAGTCACCTATAGTTGTGTCAGCACGCGGTCACCCGTAACCGCCGTCACAACTATACAGGTGACGCAGCCGATTCGGCAACTTATCCCCGATCCGGCCCACGACTTTATCGAGCCGCCGGCTGCCGACCCCGCACCTCACGAAGAGCGCGACAAGCTCTTTGAGGAGTTCAAGTCCTTGCTTGACGAGCTTGTCCGGCGGTCGCGCAATGACAGGAAGACGCGCGCGCTCGCCAGATAGCCGGACCCGCACACCTCGCACCACGCGGTGCCGTTCTTATCCTCATGCCAGTCGCAATCCTCGGAGCGGCAATCGAGGTTGGCCTTAAACCGGCCGATCTCCTCGGGATCGATCACAGCCGCCCTGTGAGGGCCAGGACGAGCACGATGATGACCAGGACGAAGAGTAGGCCGCTCGGCCCATAGCCGTAGCCCAGGCGCGCCCCGTAGCCCCACTGGGGCAAGCCGCCGACCAGGAGCAGGACGAGCACGACAATGAGGATGATCGTCAGCACGGCTCACCTCCGCTTTCAACGCGCTTCTTGCTCGGCGTCGGTGTCTTCCCGAATGCTAAGCGTACCAATCTCTCCCATGTTAAACAAAAGGTTTTCGATCTGCGTATAGACCCCGTCAACATCGGCCTCGCTATCACCGATGCGTAGCTCGATCAGCCAGTTCATGTCACCTCCTGGGGCGAGTAACGGGATTCGAACCCGTGTTACAGGAACCACAGTCCTGCGTCCTACCGCTAAACGATACTCGCCACTACCTCTCAGAAACCATAGGCCTTGGGCGTAAAGGCCGGTCCCTCGCCATCTTCGTGCAGCTTACCGAATATCTCCTCGACCTTATTGGGGCAGTGCTGCGCGGTGTGTTGTATCGCTTCCTGGATTGTTACCACTTGTATCCCGTTAAACCGGTCCCATTGGTGATACCGGTGGAGAAAATATGTGTCGTATATGTTGAGATACAAAGCTACACCATGAAACGCTCTCTCACTCGAAATGCGTTCTTCTCTCCACAGACAACTTGCGCTCTCGGTATCGTAGACAAAACCCATCTTGGAATCGACAACCCTTAGCACCCTACGCTTTTCAATCGGGGCGTAATCACTCTCGGTCATATTGTCACTCATTGCCACCTCCTTTTAGTTCTGGACGCCGGACGGCCACCAGCCAAATTCGGTGTGAAGCTCGGGCGGGCTGAGCCAGATAAGCATGCCGTCTGAGTCATGGAGCGTGCGCTGGCGAATCCAGTGCCTCCCGCATTCGCCGCAGACACACTGGTCAACGCCATCGCCGCGATGGGGCTGGTAATGACCATCGCGGAAATGACCAAAACAGCGGCTGAATGTGGTGCCGTCAGCGACAAGAGACTCGACCACCTCGCAGATGACATGACCGGCGGGGCAAGTGATCTTGGTTCCGACAGGGAGCGGTCGCTTGGCCCAGGCGGGCCGGTCATCTTCGCTCATGGTCACCTCCCCAGCAAGTAACGCCGGACCACCGCCGCACGCTCGTCACCGATCACCTGAAGTAACGCACCGGTCGCGGCGTTGGCGAGATCGTCCATCCCGCCCTTGGGGTGATCGACACTGTCACGCCCCCCTCGGATCGTGCGTAACTCCAATTGACAAAATTGGTTGAACAGCCGCTGGTGGTCAACCAGACGCACCCGGCGCGAATTGAGCAGCGGCAGGAAGTTGACGTACATGTCACTTTTGGTGATCTCGGTCGGCTCGTAAATGATACCGCGCTTGGTGAATTGTTCCCTCGGCCATTCGCCCGCGTAACGGTCACCAAGTACCTTACCGATACGGTAACGCTTTAGCGTCTCGCACAGTGTCTCGGTGGCAACCTCGGGCTGGAACGGCGCGCGTATCTCTTGCACCAGATCGAGGATACCCGTGTCACCTTCGGCATGGGCTATGGCGATGGTGAAAGAATCACGGCTACCGCCTGAGGGGTCAGCAAAGGCATAATAGATCGGTCGGTGTGCCTCATCCCACGGTCGTTCTGGTACACCGAGATCAGTGCAAGCGCGCACAACATCGCGATCAACATAATCTGCCAGATCACTACGAAACTCGGCACCGTACTCAGCCGCCGCGAATTCGGGGTCTTCCTCAAAAGCCTTTTGTATCTCACCTGGGTACAATTCCTCGATTACCGGGTTGAGTTGTTCCGTCGTCGCTTTGATCACCAGGATGTCGTTATCGTCCTGGCCGTAGTGATCCTCAAACTTCTTAAACAGTAACCCCGACTTTTTGTGTGGGGAACTGATACCGACAATCATACTGTTTGGTATGGTCAGCATACCGGGGCGCAGCGCGCGGTAGGTTTCGACATCCGGTGTCGCCGACTCCTCCGACCGGTAAAACGCAACCTCGTCTAGGATGGCGCAGGCAATCGGGTAACCGCGCGGCGCACGGTAGTTGTTGGTCGCCACCACGATATCGACACCATTGCGTAACTCTATCGTGTGACCGGTAATCCCGTGATCGAGCCACGGCAACAGTGTGCGATTGGTGTCAAAGTAACCCTTGATATAGCGCCACGCGATTGTCGCCTGTTCCCGCGTGTTGGCGAGACACGCAACAATCGGCCGTTCCCCAGGTCGCAGCTTGGAAGTGTCAACCAGTCTTGCCGCCTCGACCGCGATGACACTGGCGGTGGAATCCTTACCGCCGCGTCGGCCGACAATGCACCAAAGCTCCTTGACACGACGTTGCGGCGGTAACCGGCCACCGGCCACCGCGCTAAAGAAACTCACCTCATCGGGTTCCAATGGCTGAGCAAAGGCTGCCTTAAGAATGATCCGCCAGCCGCGCCAAGTGTCACCGCGATGCTGGCGTAACACATCGGTGATAAAACGCACGGGCTGATCGGGATAGCGCAGCCACGCGGGGCCGGCGCGCTTACCGATGTATAACTGCGCCGCGACGTTGACGGCGGCTTGGTTCATTCTGCGGTCGTGCGGGTCGCTGCTGGTGAACATCGGGCGTACCCGGTTTGGCTAAGAGGTGTTGCAGGACTGGGTCGAACACCAGCCGGGCGTCGTCTGCCGTCCCGGTGAAGCGATTCGTACCCAGCGGGTTGAGGACATACGACACGTTCGCCCAATCCTGCAACGTCATTTTAGCCAAGGCTAGGCGGCGGGCGGTTCCTCGGCCTCGGCCTCGGGTTCGTCATCTTCGAGGTCGTCATCATCGTCGTCATCGAGATCGGTGTCTTCGAGTTCCGCCTCGGCCGGCTCGGTCTGCGGCACCGGAGCTTCCGGTTCCTGGTGCGGCGGCGGCGCGGGTTCGGTGGTTGGCGTGGTTTCGTCGGGGCGTGGATCACTCATGTGTGCGCTCCCTGTTGTGCAGTGGTTACCAACGCTTGGGTTATACTCTTGTCGGATGTTTCCGTCCAGGTTTTTGGTTCGCTCCCCTTAGGTGTTTCTGTTCCGGCGCTAGGCTCGTTCAACTCTAATGTGTCTATCTGACCCGATGACTCGTTCCTTGTATGTGTGTCTATCCGAGAGCCTGACTCGTTCATTTTAGGTGTTTCTGTCCGCACGGCTGACTCGCTCTGTGGACTTGTGTCTAATCTCACCGGGTGACTTAAGCCGGGAAGATCATCACCACACCCGTAATACCATCGAGTTCCTTTAACGCAGCTTCCAGACTGTGATACTCTTTGCGGATCATCGAGCGGCTCGATGTCCAGTAACCAGTCTTCCAATGCATCCACATCAGATGCACATGGAAGTGACCGTTCCAGTACCGCAATCCCCAGGTCGGGCTTCTGTCTGGTTCGTTCATTCTCGCTTTGTGTTTCTCTTCATGACGGGTGACTCACTCTCCTATTATGTTTCTCTTCAGGCGTTCGGTTCACACTCGCCCGTTTTGTGTCTGTCGGCCCGTTTGGCTCACTCTAGTGTGACACTGATTCTGTCTACTGCGTCGTCACCGCTTTGGTTCACTCATGTGATCTGTGTCTCTATCTGCATGTGTGGCTCGCTCATTTCTTTTGTATCGGTCAACAGGTGTGGCTCGCCCTCATCATCTGTGTCTATCACTACGGATGGCTCGCTCTGAGATCGTGTTTCAATTCCCCTACAGCGGCTCGCTCACTTCTTCTGTTTCAGTCAAGTGACGCGGCTCGCTCCAAAGGTCCGTTTCTGTCTTCTCGATTGGCTCATGCGGCGGTCACTAACGGCGGCTCGTCACCATACGGTAGTAACTGCCACACTGCCGCCAGTTGTCCGGCGAGTGCCTCGACTGCGCCGTTACCTTCCTCGCGGGCGATGGCTTCGAGAGCGGGTAACCCTTCCTTAATCGCGTCGAATACCTCCATGCGGGTGGCGAGGCGACCCTCACGATACCACACCGTTTGGATCGGGTCACCCAGGCTAAACAGAACACCCTGACCACCCATCTGCGTCTTGAACGGCTGAGGATACTTCTTGCTGACCCACAAGCACGCCACACCGGGATTGCGTGCCAGCGGGAACCCGGCACCGGCTTGGTAACCTTCCGGCATGTTGGCATCCCGGCGGTGAGCATGCGGGCGCGCGAGAAACGGACACGCCTTGACACTAAACTCGGCACACTCCAAATGTGACGGCGGTTCCGAGATCACCCGGTTCACCGCGCACATACAGCCGATGATACTACAAAAGTACCGGCCCAGCTTGTCACCGCATATCCAACACTGGCGTCCTCTGACACTTGGCACAAAACGGTCGAGGTTGACCACCCGGTGATCCGCCTCACCCTTGGGCCACGCGACAAACTTTGGTACCGGGAAGCCGCGATGATCGACCGGCAGCCGCTTGATGCGATCCGGTATCTTTAGGTCTTTTAGTGACACATGATACTCGGGCATCGTACACTCCATCGGTTTGTATCTAGTCGGTCGTTATGGTTAGGTTCACCCTGTGTTTATGTGTCTAGTCCTGTCGATTGGTTCAACTCGGGTCGCATGTGTCTATCTGGGGGCTTGGTTCACTCTGGCCAGTTGTGTCTATCCGCGATGGCTTGGTTCACTCCGTTGTAGTGCTTCTGTATCATATCTCATGGTTAGTAACAGTGTTGGCGCATGTTGCTAATCTACCCCGCTTGTGACTATCCAGTTCCATTGGATGCCGCTTGCAAAGCGTAGACGGACAACAAATTGCCGGTCAGGTACCCGCCGTAACACTCATCGTGGACAAGCGAGCCGGACTAGTGGCGGAACACACTTCCGGCGAAAGCCTCCCACGATTGCGCCAACGGGTCGGAGTATGCCTCAAGCCTCAGAGATCGTCAAACCCTTGTCCGTAGCAGATCGGGCACTCGTAACCGCCGCGCGGGTCGTCACCAAAGCCACCGCAAAAGAAACAGAAATACAGCCGGTAACCCTTTAGCACAAACGGGTAGCGGCGATGGAAGTACCACCACCAACACATGGTTACTCCGCAGCCTCGCGATGATCCTCAAGAACCTCGGGATCGACATCGTACCCCTGGTCCCTGGCGTACTCCAGGAACTGCCTGAGGCGGTCGGCCGACATCTCGGTGATATCGATGGCATCCTCGGGCCGGCGGTACTCTGTCATGCGCAGCGCGAGATCGTTGAGGAAGTTACGCGCTTGTGCCTGATCCTTCCAAAACACTTCGACACCGTGCTTGGTCACTTTGGCACCATGGAACACCTCGCGTTCCTCGGCGGTAAAGAACCTGGAGTCCTTGATACGCACTATCGGGTGCTTGGTGTCACCTTCACCGTGACACTCGGGGCAATCGGGATGCGGCGGCATCGTCACGTCGTAACCCGAACCCCCCATCGGATCAAAGATCGGAACCCTTATCGGCTTACCGGTGTTGCGGTTGAACTTGATCGGTCTTTTAACGTGGGCGTTCCAGTCACTTTCGAACTCGCCGTAGGTCCGCTGGTATTCGTGATTGTCACCGTGACAATAACGGCACGGCGGGTTCCACACCTGGATCGGTACCCTGGCGCGGGCGATCCGCAGGTTTTGTGTCACTATCTCGCGGAACAGCGCCTCGGGATTGATACTCATACTCGCCATCATCTCGCGCTCGATCTCGGCGAGACGGCGTTGGATCACCGGGCGTGACAGTAACCTATAAGCCGCCTCGGAGGCAAACGGCAGGGGATACCCGGCAGCCCTGGCGCTCTCGGTAGCATTACCGTAATTGTTCACCCAGTGCCGCAGGAAAGTCTCCTCCTGGGCCGTCACCCCGTGCTGGGTTTCGATGATCCCCGGAAACGGTACCGGCAACTCGTCAAGCGTCACCCGCGCCTTAGACTTCGGCAAGGCCTCCAATAAGACACGGTGGCGCAACGACTTACGATCCTCTGGCATAGCCTGCTACCACATACAGGTGACAACACTAACGGCATTATCCACGTTTGCGGGGTGCCGTCCAGGATGATTTGCCGACAGTCCGTTTAGCCGATTTTCAGTTCCGCACATAATAGGTCAGCAATCGCTACCTATAGTTGATCGAGCACTCTCGCTGTATGCTTCTGTCTGATGGCAGGGTTCACTTCGAGACATGTATCTATCACACTGCTTGGTTCACTCCCCTGCTTTGTGTCTGTCTATTCAATTGGTTCACGCATGCGGGTTTGTGTCTGTTCGGCATCATGGTTCGCACTGAGATTTTGTGTCTGTCCAGTAGAGTGGCTCACTGTCGCAATTTGCTTCGATCCCTTCAGACGGTTCACTCCCGTCGAGTGTCTCTAATCCGAATTTAGGGTTCACTCACACTCCATGTGTCTAATCACGTTTCCTGGTTCACTCAGGTGACGTGTATCTATCATCGATGAGGGTTCACTCGGATCAGGTGTGTCTATCCTTCATTAGGGTTCACTCAGCCTCGCGGTGGTGATCCTCTAAGGGTTCACTCAGCCTCGTGTGTCTATCCTCCATGAGGGTTCACTCAATACATTTGTGTCTATCTCGTGACATGGTTCACTCAGATTGACTGTGTCTGTCATCTATGATGGTTCGTTAATGGCCATTGCGTCGATCCTGTCATTTGACTGTGCCTCACGCCTGCCCTTACGAGACACCACGGCTGCATGCGTTGCGCCCGTACTCTGAAGGGGAATGGACGACAGCTTGTGGGTAGCCGCCCACACCTTGGGTTACGAGCGCGGCAGGTACTCGGGTAGCAAGGCGATAGGGACAACGCTCACGCTACCTCTGCCGCAAAACACTCCTTAGCACACTCTGGTTGTCTGTGTCCAGCTTCGATGGTTCGTTCGTCGCCCAGGTTTCTATCTCGTACAGTGACTCGTTCCTCCACAATGTTTCAGTCTGCTTTAGTGACTCGTTCTTTCAAGCTGTTTCGCTCGTCTCACGCGACTCGTTCCTGCGACAGGTTTCATTTCAGGTATGTTGACTCGCACGCTTATTTGATTCCCAGCTTGCGTACTGGCTCACTCCCACCGCATGTGTCTAATCTGTTCTAGGTGGTTCATTCAGGCAGTTTGTGTCTATCCGGTGTTTTGAGTCACTAATAATGCGCTGCATCTCCTTCTTTAACTCACCGAGATGCCGGTTCCGGTTACCCTTTGGTGCCCCCATCGCTCCATGAAAGCTGACACCCAAACGTTGGGCGATCTGCATCACCGCCGACCATGATCGGCCGACGCACACCGCTGTCTGCCGGGTTGACAGCCCGCGTTCCGCACACAAGCGCAACGCGGCGATCTCACCCGCTGACCATTTCGGGTTGCGCGGCTCGCCTTTTTTCGACACGCTCTATGTCCGTGATTCTGCCACGTTCCCTGACTCGTTCGCCTGCCTTGTTTCTGTCGCTCAGTGTGACTCGTTCCTGATGTCTGTGTCCTTTCCGCTACGTGACTCGTTCCCTACGTGTGCTTCACTCAGATATAGTGACTCGTTCCGGGAAATTGTTTCACTCAGCTTCTCCGACTCGTTCCGACGATCTGTGTCATTCGTGTATATTGACTCACTCCTCCAACATGACGCGGTGAACGTGTTCCTCCTCTAGTAACACCCGCGCCCGATGGGTAACCGGTGTCTGTTCCACACCGGCAAACAGGTAGATGTCCGCGCTCCACGCCGGCAGGCTGATGATCGGCGTCCGGGTGATCTCTGACAGCCGCTCACCCTTGGGGATGATCAGTAACTCAGGCTGCCGGTCCTGCTTGGCGAGTAGCATCGGCCGCTTGCCGTAGTGCGCGGCCTCCTTCACCGTATGCTGCCAAAACCGGTGCAGCCGGCCGGAATTGAACAGGAAGCCGCGCAAGATTTGCAGATCGTGGTAGTGCTTCGCCTCGATATACCAATCCCGCACCAGCCAATGCGACGCCCGGTCAATCGAGCTTACATCGCCCGCCTGGGCTGCCCGGCGCTTACCGCGTTGGCGCGCCACGGTCGCGGCACCACCGCTCATCGCGCTACGCCACAACAGGTCGTCGCGGGTGCCGCCTGAGATCAGTAGCGACAACGCCCGACACACCCGCCGCTCGTTGCGTGACCCCTTCTCCTTGCTTCCGCCCGACCGCATCTTCACCTCGACACTGTGGACAGGATCGCCGATACCTGCCGTGCTTGCAAGTCAGTTCGGTTCCCACCCTATAGGGTACATTCACCGCATCTGTGTCCATCTGTGTTTGTGACTCGTTCTAATCTCTTGTGTCTGTCTCTTTTCCCGACTCGTTCTCCTTAAATGTTTCTAGTCAGACTTGCTGACTCGTTCTCGATGAATGTTTCCTTCAGGCCATTTGACTCACTCTAGCCGGACACCCTCTTGTGACCGAACCACCGTGATATTACCGTCAAAGGAACCCAAAGGCAAGGCATGATGATCTATTAAATAGATGCGGCGGTTAAGCTCACGCGCACGGGTCTTAAGACATTCAATCAGGTCTTCGATCCCTTCTTGCGACAGATGAGTCGTGGGTTCATCGAGTATCTCGAAATCGGTGTCGATACCGGCGCGCGCTAAGAGTATCTCGGCGAGCGCGGAAGTTACTGCCAGTTGCCAGCGTTGTGACACACCACCGGCATAATTCTCCCAGGCAACCGGCTGATCCTGACCGGGCGGGAACAGATACACCGTAAACTTATGTGACAGTGTACCGGACTGTGTCTCACGCTCGGTGGCAAACTGTATCTCCCAATTCTCCAAGCCGAGTGACTCACTGTGACGGTTAGCTGCCAACTCCAGTTCCATTAAGGTAGTGTCGATCTGGTCAAGCCTGATCTCGCGGAACCCGTTCTGCCAGAACTGGTACATTTCGAGTGACACTCGCGCTTGGGCGAGATCACGGCGTTGATTGTACCGCTTGGCGCGAAGTTCCTCAAGCCGGGCATCGAGCTTGTCACAATGCTCGGTAAACGGGTTTACCTGTCGGGTCGCTTCGGTCAGCGAGTTGCGCGCAAAGTGCATCTCGCGAGTGTCGTGGATCGCCTGCCCGGCCGCGCGCGATACCTCGTTCTGCGCCTCCTGGTAACCCGCTAGTGACTCTTCGAGTTGCTTGATCACTACCTGGACTGACTCAAGCTCGGCCTGGAACTCGACACCGTCCGCGATCTCTTGTGACCGTGCCGCCTTCTCGGTCTTGATCCTTTTGCGCAACACGGCGGCTTTCTCGGCAATGTGCTCGTCACTCACCGCCTGACCACACTCGGGACAGACACCATCCACCACCTCGGTATAAGTCACTAAATCAGCCTCTAGCCCCTCGATTACTCGGGTAATGTGACCGACCCGCTGGTCACACGCACCAACGTCACGGGTCAAGTTACGCTCGGTCTGCCGGTAGTCGTGCAGTTCCCGTAACTCATCACCACCAAACTTGGCGTTCGCAGCGCGCGCCGCATTGAGTGCCACCTCGGACTCCTTGTACGCCGCTTCGGCCTTGCGGACATCGAGCTTAAGCGCGGCAAGGGTCGCTACCCGCTCATCCTCAAAAGCCTCTTCGCGCTCGACCGCCGCCTCACGCTGATCGGTCACTTCCGCCAAAGCAGCGGCTGTCGCTGCTAGTTCCTGTTCTAACCGCCGGATCGCCCGCTCGGCATCGGTCACTTTATGACCGGCGTTATCGGCCGCTTTGATACACTTGTCGAGGTTGAGCGTCTCGGAGAATATGCGTGACTTCTCCTCGGGTCTTAGCCCCAGGAACATGGTACCGAACTGATCGATCAACAAGGTACGCCTCAGAGCCGCATCACTGAGTGGTAGCAGTTGGTCGATCTCTCGCTGCTCGACAGTGCGTCCATCGAGAGTGAGTCGGCTGGGGTTGCGGTAACGTTCCAAAGTCCGTATGACACCATCAAACATAAACACTCCGGTGACACCAGCGGTGTTACCGTCAGCATCCCAGTTGACGATGTCACCGCCGGGCCGGTTTGATCGACTCGTCCGCGCCTGCAACAGCCAAGAAAGGGCTTCGCAGAACAAGGTGGACTTAGCAGCATCGTTAGCTCCCAAGCGTGGGTACAGTTCGTTCCGCCCGGCGATAAAGTACAAGCCGGGCGGCTGATCAAAGTCGAGTTCCACGGTGCCTCTTACCGCACGGAAATTGGTCACTACCAGTTTCTTCAAGCTAAACAGGGGCACGGTCACTCCTACGGTCTGATTCCAGTAAGATACTTGGGTTCACTCTTCAAATGTGTGTCTGTCACGGGGTCTGGTTCACTCTACAAGCTTGTGTCTGTCGTAGGAGATGGTTCACTTTCGCACTATGATTCTGTTCCCACATCAGGGTTCACTCAAGCAGTAACTCTCGACCGACCTTAATGTACTCCTCGCTCAGTTTGTGTCTTTTGGCATAGTCCTCAAACAACTGCTCTAAAGTGAGGAACTCAGCCCGCCTGTTTCCATTCGGTTTACTGGTTTCGACCGGCATTGCCTCGACACCAAACAATACCCAACCCTTATCGGCGGCGTACCGTCTGATCACCTCGCGGGTTTGGTGCCAAGTATCATAGTTACTGCGGCGCAAATGGTAACGAATACGGACATGATCACCCTCGTTCGCTACCAGATTGTCGAGCCGCTTGACACTGTCGAGGTTAAACACGCGCTTGCGCGGGGCTGGATAGTGTAACTCGTTGGTCTTGCCGTTGTTGTACACCACCAGGACACGCGGGGTGAAGGTATCGCCAAAACGGATATGGTACGGCGCGCCAACATACTCGATGTTTTTGCGGACCTTTTGCGGGACATGGATGTCACCGGAATACACCATGCCTTGGTAGTCCTCGAATCGCGCCGGATCGACACCGGGAAGCAAGCTGCCGTTCTCGGCTTCCGCCCCGTCAAAAGTAACGTGAGCGAAACAGAACGGGAAGTCGTGTAGCTGAAAGTTCCAGTTCTCACCGGCAGGCACAAAGGTGGCTTTGCCGATTGATAGCTCAATCACAGACGACGTTTTGATGTAACTAATCTTAGGATGGGTACCGACAAAGGCAAAGAACGGATTGAGCGGATCGATATAGTCATGGTTCCCTTTGAGGAAATACAACCGACACAAGTCTGTGACCATTGCGGTGGACTCGACCAAGCGGTTCACTAACCGTGACGGATGCCGATCCTTGGCATCGGTCAGGTCACCCAGGTGGATAAGCTCGTCAGCCTGTACCTTTTTAACCTGCTCGCGGAGCCATGACCACAACCCCCACCGGTACTCGTCGGCCGGGCGGTCAGTAAGATGGGTATCAGTCACTAGAATCGATGTCACGTTCCATCCCTATGTTTCTGTCAGATGATGTGACTCGTTCGATCTGTAATGTTTCTATCTCTCCGTATGACTCGTTTCAACCTCAACGCGCGAAGTAGAACAATCCGACCATCACCACCAAAAAGAACCCGCCGAACAACACAAACTTTGTCACAAACCGCACAACACGGATACGGCGGTACCGATTGTGGTGCAGCGGTTCGCACTCGACAAGCGCCGGTCGCGGTGCCCGGTTGTACGCGTCGCGTTGTTCCCAAACTTCGTTATCGGGCCAACGTGTCATGGCGTCCACCCATCGGTTTAGTGACCCGTTTCCATCAATTGCACAACGTTGACGGCTTTGCCGTGCCCCTGTAAATCTTCAAGCCAAACCGCGTCACACTGCTTTAAATTGTCTTCGGCGCGCGCGAGATCGGCGTGGGGTCCGGTAAATCCCAAATGCTCCGCGACCATCCACACCGCAAACTGATTAGGAACCCGACCTTCTTTGTACACCGACATCGACATGTGCCGCGCGGTGCGACCGCCGGGGTGGTTGATCTCCTTGGAATAGGTTACCGCATAATCAAACGGCAGGTACACGGTTTGCTTGCTCATCTGTTCCATATGCCGCCGTTTGTTCTTCGACTTCGCGAGACGCTCCACCAAATTGGTCATGTCCACCGGGTGCGCCTCGGCGACCAGCTTCAACGTTACGAGTTGACCGATTTCTGTCTCGCCCAATATAAACGGGGTTCCGGCCATCGGTTCCTCCTAGATCAGCTTGGGTACCAGCGGAACCCTCACAGCAAGACATAATCCCACAACCGCCACAGTCTGGGCAAGGCGGAACTCTTCTATCGCCGTGACAGGTTTCGCATTGCATCAGGCTTCATCCTCCCCACCCTCGGCCACGTACCAGTTCTGCTCATGCTTTGGACACTCTTCACGCAAGAGCAACAAGCAACGCCGTACACTCGCCGCTGAGTCACCGTAGGATTGTGTCGTGTGGTCACACCGCTTACATGTCACTTCGACACTATCGATCTCGCGACCGCTATCACTTTCCAACGTAAGATAATCGACGGAGCACGACACTTCCATATCACTTGTCCCTCAGGTCGATCAGCCGGTAACCCTTATCGTGGCTCTCGATTGTCCAGTCAGCGGTCAGGCACTTCCGCGTCCGAGATACATGGATCATGATACTCATTTCCGATAAGCGCAAGCGCGCGCGCAAATCGTTGCGAGTCACAAATCGGTTGGGGAACTCGCCGAGTATATGCAGGATATTGGCTTGGGTCGCCGTCAGCGGGTGCTTTAGTTCGATAAAGGTCGGCGCGTCGAACCCGATCTGCATCCGGTGCACGCGAACGACCGGACGAGCCATTTTAGGCTCGCCCGGTCAAGCTGCTTGCGGTAGTCAGTGAGGGCTTCTTAGCGCGACACCTCAAGGAGGGTCCAGTGGACCCACGGGAAGATTCACCGCATCGGCCAACACCGCTCAGAAGGCACATATACTGCCTTGGGTGAAAACATTCAAGCATCACGGCGGTTCCTTCATCAAAGAATCACGGATTGTACCCTGATAGTACCCTAACCAGTAATCCGCGTGACCCCAAATGCCCGATGGCCACCGCGCCTCGCGCACCGGACGGTCGAATTCGATACGATCCCATTTCCCGGCGCGCCGGGCGATCTCATGGACACGACATGGCGCATTCTTCGCGTGTTCATCCTTGCAATACCGACACTTACGCATATCGGTATTTGTGGCGGGTGCCTGCGAGGAATAGCTCCTCGACCTCGGCCCACAGCTTGGTCACTGCCTCATCAACCCGCTGCACCTCGGCCCAGTACGCCGTATCGGACATGGCATCGATGCGGCCCAGGTATGTCTTGCGGGTGACATCGATTACGTCACTCCACCGCGCCACATCCTCAAGCCAGTCCAGGCTCGACGCCAGCGAATCGATCCCGTGACCAAAACGTATGGTAAACTCACAGTCACGCAATGGCAGTGAAATCTTGTTTTTCTCGCACTTGGCACGAATACGGATACCGACCGGCCGCTTTATCTTCGCGTGTTGCGCGGTGAGCGTGTTTAAGTGACTAAGCCATAGACACTGGCTTGCATAGAAGTCGAGTGCCCGGCCACCGCTGCGGGTCTTCTTCTTGGCGAACTTGGCCATAAACCCCTCGGTGATGCGGTCGCGCGTCTGCGAAATAATGATCAGACACATACGTGCTTTTGACACCTCACCTTTACACATCCGTAACAATTTGCCGATCTGCTTGGCTTTGCTGGTGTTGTAGCTCCCGGCATCAAATGCCATACCCTGCTCGGCTTTGTCACTCAACGCATCCAGCGAGTCCACGATATAGAGCGCGGCGGTATCCTTCTTTAGTGTCTGCTCGACCGCCTTACACAAGTCTTCATAAAAATCCTCGACGGTGACAAAGTTATCGGGATCGATAAACTGCACCCGGTCGAGCGGCATGCCGAGTGCCTCGGCGTAGGATTCATCAAACGCCGACTCGCTCTCGCGGTAGTAGATGTTACCTTTTGGATACTTTCGCGCAAAGTTGGCACAGGCTTCGATTGCCATTAGTGTCTTGCCGGTACTTTCGTCACCGATAATGTTACTAATCCGTGACAACGGCCAGCCGCCGCCCAAGGTACAGTCGAGGATGGCGGCACCGGAGGGTATGAATTCGATGCTGTTACTACGACGCGCGAAGTAGTAACTGTCGTCATCAATCGCCACCCGTGCCGCCATCATACCCCTCCGTTCATCAAGTTTGATTCTGTCATCGTTCAGGACTAATCGCGGCGGCGCAACCGGTCCCGCATCCGCGTGCGGCGGTCGTCTACATCGTCGTCATCATCCCGCCCACGGCTGCGGCTGCGCTCGCGTCCGTTGGCAGGTTCCGGGTCAAACGGTGGCCCATCGTCATCGTCGTCCTCAACCTGCACACGGCTGCCACGCGTAGAGCCGCGCGGCTGCTCGGGTATATCGTCATCGATTTCCCGCGCAAGCCGGGTCCGGCGCGGGCGCTCCACCGCACGCGTCGCCTCCGGGTCGTCATCGTCGTCATCCGGTGGCGGCGGCGCAGCCGCACGCGAGCGCATCCGGGGGGCCGGCGCGTCCTCCTCCTCACGCCTACGACGCAGCGGACTCAGATCAACGTCATTGTCGTCGTCGTCCCGCACACGGCTGCCACGACCGCGATCCCGATCGCGGTCACGGTCCCGACTGTCATCCTCGTCGTCGTCAGTCATCTTACCGGAATACACCTGATCAATATGTTCCGGCTTATAGAAGTTCAGGACATCCGGCAGTGGATTGTCAAAGATGTAATCGAGTACCTCATCGAACTGCCGGCCGTCATCGGTCATCGGGCTGTCCTCGCGCACCACCTGATAACCGCGATACCGGGTGGCCAGCTTCTGACCAGCCCGCAGGAACTCCAGATCGTAACCGCGATCCGGGTCCACAATGTTCAGCACACTGCCCTTGCGGCGATTGACACTCTGCGCCGCGATCTCACTGTCGGCAGTTCCCGACACTCGCCACAACATGACACCATTCTGCGGCTGGTTACGGTCGAGGATATAGTAAATGATACTCTGTGTCGGTAACAGTGCCTTACGATCCTCGGTGGTTGCCTTCGCACCCAAGGTATACAGTTCGTCACACAATGGACAGTGCTTGTGCGGTGACGTTTTATTCTCGCGCAGACACAGATACGCAGCCTCCTTTGGTCCGACATTGTAATGTACCCAAATCGGGAACCCATAGTGCGTCGCTTTGGGCCATGTCGGCGGCAGGATACGGACGATGTTACGGCCCTCCACTGGCTTGAAGGTTTTGATCCCCTTGAACAGGTTGTCATACATCGAACCCTGGCGATCCGCCCGTTCGACGGTATCCTCGAAGCTCGGGGGCTTGTAGTCAAACTCGCGCCGTCGCGCTGTTCTCGCCATCTGTCACCTCCAACATCATCTGTTGTACGAACTCGCGCTTGCGCCGATGCCAGCCACACGACGCGAGGTAACCACCCACGTAACAACTCACCATCGCAAGCACGTAGGCGACGATCAGTAACAAAAGCTGTGTCATTGTCGCATCCTTCTACTCCGTGCCCGCTCGGCCGACTCTCTGGCAGCGGTGCCTATCCTCTCATGGATATAGTCACCAGATTGCCAGTTAACGTATTGGGTAATCGAGTAGGATCGTTGCTTATAAGACTCCAACAAAGCGGTCCACTTGCTGGCGAGCGCCTTACTCTTGTTGTAACGCTTCTGGGCAACCCGAAACTCTCCTGACACGCGCACCATCGCACTGATCCGGCTTTCGGTAACCTTTTCCCCGGTGTCGGCAAAATGGTCACGAATCTTCAAATCGACTTCAGCCACAGTGTTTTCCATCTCCTCCTTAAGGTTATCGCGCTGGCTTGTCAGGATTGCGCACCACGCCGCGCAGTGACCAAACAACTGCGGCTGATCGAGGATACTGTCACCGAGTGACAGGTGATTTATCTCTTTCGCCGCGAAGAGTTCCTCGTACTCAATCTGCTCGGTAGGATCACTGGCCATCGGTTCCTCCAAATACGACACGACCGCACGCCTGTTGCAGTTCCGTGTGATCGGTCATCGGGTCGCTGAAACAATCCAACACCTTTAGCGCGTAACACACCGCGCGCTCGTCATCCTCGTCATCGAGTATCTTTGAGAAATAGGCACGAATTACCAGACGAACGCCTTCGGGGTGTGTCTTCGTCTCGCGTATCTTCTTCAACTGTAACCGAACCGCGCGCCACTTCGGTGTCAACAAAAGCTGCGCCAAATGGAAGCCTAACCCATCCGGTGACTGATCTTTCGCCGCCGCGATGTTTAGTACCCGCGCTGCTTCATCCCGTGTCTCGCAGTGACTGCAAGCCGTCAAGAACGACAGAGCGCGGCGCGGGGCACCGAGTGCCTGTTGAGCGCACAACGCGAGCACTTCATCCGGTGTACCTAATTCCTCAAGATCGGCTATCGCCCAGATATAGTCAAAAATGTCATTGGTACCGACCGCCTGCAAATGGAACACGGTACACCGTTGGTCACGGATATTGACCGGCACCCTGGTTAGCTCGGTGGTGCAAAAGAACCAATAGACATCCGGTGGTGACTCTTCCAATGTCTTCAGTAACATTGTCCACGCTTCGCGGCTGAGCCGCTGGCACTCATCGATGATAAACACAATCGGGCCGGTCGAGAGTAACGGTAGATGATCCAGCTTATCGATGATCTCTGCCATCGCCTCGACACCGCTAAACCGCGCCGCGTCGATCTCATGTATATTATCCTTGTGACACTTAAGCAGCAACTTGGCAGCCAACCGCGCCACCGTGGTCTTACCGACACCCGACATGCCCGACAGGATAATCGCGTTGGTTTGCTTGATCGCCGACTTCAGCCCGGCGATGACATCTTCCTGCCCAAGTACCTTCTCGAAGCTGGTCGGCCGGTACCTTGTAAGAAGTGACTCTTTCTGCTTCTTGTGTCTTAGCGGTACCACGTTATCGGGTGCGTCATCAATCTTGACTCGTTCCCTGTGTGTCTTCACCGTCCGCTCCTGTGTGTTGGGGATTAGTCGGTAGCGATACAACCCACTGCCGTTTTCCAGCCGCTTGCGCTCAACATCGTGACCACCGAATTCCGGCTTACGAAAGTCCCGCAGCCGCGCCGAGATCGATGCCTCGGGGTGATCAGTAATCCTGTGTAACTCATGTAACGTGTGCCATCGCCCATCGATCATCGCACGCCAGACATCCGTCGCCTGTTGGTTCAGTCGCACATAATCCTGGTCGCGCTCGTAAGTTACACCATGGCGATCACCATGCGGCGGCGGTGACTGCATCATGCGAACTCCTTCGCGCGCACCGGCCAGCCTAAGCGTTCGACACTCGAATAGGTACCGACTTTGGTCATCTCGGCCCAATTGGTTCCTCGCTTCACCTCGGCGACCAGAGGTACTGCGAACCAAGGGAACTCCCGCGCATCGAGCATGATGTCGAGTATCTGTGGCATGGAGTCTTCGAAGTCACGTTCGCGGTTGAAACAGAACGTCAGGTCATCGTGTATCTGCATGTTGGCTTGGAGCAGCGGGTCACCGGTTTCGCTGAGCCGGTTCATCCCCAGCATCACGATCCGATTGGTGGCACCTTGTACGGGGGTATTGATTTGCTGGCCGTGACCCAGCGGCGCGTGACGCCGCAACCCGCCAAACAACTGCACGTAACCTAACTTGCGGAACTGTCTGCCGATCTCATCCTGCCACTTGCGGACGCCAGCAAACTGTGACCAAAACGCATCGTAGAGCTTGGTCAGTTCCCGTTCCTCGCATTCCAACCGCTTCGCGGTGGTGTAGAGCGCGGCACCGTAGAACAGCGCAAATACCCACACCGACTTGATGTGGTTACGAAACGCGCCCATCTTTTCCGCATCTTTAATCCCCGATTTGCCACCAACCAGCCGGGGCACCGCGTGCGCGAGCCGCTCGGCCCATTCCCTGTGGATGTCGTAATCTTCCCACAATGCCTTACAATAATGACGGTCACGCGAACCGCAAGCGATGATTCGGGCATCGATCTGACCGTAGTCGAATGACGCCATCACCTTGGCAGCAATCTGCTTGCGCGCCTTGCGTCCCTCCGGTGTCCGTACCGGCACGTTTTGAATATTTGGGTCTTCACTATTCAGCCGGCCGGTTTCGGTGAAACAGGTACCCAGATTGGTATGGATGATGTCACCAGGGTACACGTTCGGGCTGCCCGGTGAATACGGATCGACATAGGTACCCTTGATCTTTTGTACCTTACGGTAGTCGAGGGTCGCACCGGCTATCGGGTGCTTCACTTCCTTAAGTACCGCTTCCTTGGTTGACCATCCAGGACCGGGCTGTCCGGCGCGGGTCTTAAGAATATCACGCAGCATAATGATGACATGCTGCGGTGACCCTGGATTGAACTCTTCCCGCGCGAGTCTCTTGAACTCCTGCGCCTCGGGGATCGCCTGCACCGCAGCCTTGGCCTTGGCCAGCTTACGCGCGTACTCCCGGCGCAGTTCCGTGTTCACCGTGGCGTCGAGCGGTATGCCTTTAAGCTGGGTAAGCACCACTGTCGGAACCTGTCGTACCTTTTCCGCATACACTTCCGCCAACCCCGCCGCTTTGATGATTTTCTTTTGTGCCCCATAGACCAGCCGGTGATATTTGGCATCAATGCCATTGTAAGGTAAAAGTGTCTCAAGCCCTTCATCGCGCATCCTCGACTTATTCATCTTCGGTGACAGTTTCTTGATGTCGATCCCGAAGTATTGCTGGGTCAGCCACGTCAGTGACAATGCCCCCGGTTTGATGTCACCGACCCGCTCATCGATCACGTACGCCTGGGTCATACTGTCTTCCCACGGTACCGACCGGGCGAATTCGTCACCGTAATAGTAACACGTCCACTCCATCTCAAAGGACAATTGGTGGACCGCCTTTTTGGCGCGTGACTGAAGGAATGTCATCCACGCATCATCGAGTATCTTTAACTGTCGGTCACTCCATCCGGCGGCAGGGTGACGGTAGGCGAAAGATACCGTTTCATCCTCAACGGATACCGCAGCGGTCAGTATCTCGGAGTCGGTGTTGTATGGCCGCAGGTTTTGTGTCTCATAATCGACACCGGCTACCGGCTGCGCCCCGGCGTATTTCAGGAACTGTAACAGGTAGTCGAGATCATCACTCTTACTACCGGTAAGACAGGTAATGTCACTACGGGCAAATTCCGCTGTATGTACAATGGGTTCTGGTAATCCCGCCTCGATATCGGCGAAAGCGTGGCGCAAATCGAGTTCCAATGCAAACTCATCGTCACCGGCACTCCACCCACCGTTGCGTCGCTGGTGAATAATACCGGCCGGGTGTAACATCGGATAGTACCAACAGACATGGTCACCGACCTTGATCGGGAACCTACGACCGCGCCACAAATAGATACCACCTGAACGCCCGGCCCACGACAGCGGCTGCGCCCCCATACCAAGGATCGCCACAGGTTGTGACAGTGCAATGTCACGCTCGATTGATGGTCGGCAGCATTCACGCTCGATCCGCTCCGGGTCACGATTGTCCGGCGGGTGACACCGAATGATATTGTTCCACCGGATATATTTGAGGAACTTGGCCGGGATATAGGGGCGCAGCAAGTCACCGGACTCGCCGACAAACTGGACCCCCTCCGCATCCTCGACACGGCCGGGAGCTTCGCCGATGACATAGACCTCAGGCTCGCGTGCGCCGCTCGCCGGCATCTTTGGGTGGCGCAGCCCGTGCGCGTGGTTGAGCGGGCAGGCGCGGCACTCTAGCTGGTGCAGCAGCCGGTCACTGACTATGCTTTTGTTGCTGGTTGTCGTCGCCCCGGTATCGGCCGGGATCAACCCCAGTTCACCACCAAACCCCATGTACGTGCCCTCCTATCTAAATTATACGGAGGGCGCACAGCGAACCTAGCGGCGGATCGAAATAAAATGAAAAAATCCTGGTGGGCCGGTCAACACCACGACGCCCCCGGTGATCGCCAACGCGGTACGGCCCGCCAGAGCACGCCGGATCAACCCAGCATCAACCCTAACCGTCAAGTCGGCGTGGCCATTAGCATCGATCTCCATCAGGTCATCAAACTCACCGGCCGTGCTGTTGGCGTAGAGCCGCAGCACACGGATATCCGGGTCGGTCATCTCTTGCCCGGTCACCGTGGTGACCTCTAATTCGATCGGTGACTTTTCTGGTAGCATCACCGCCGCGCGCGACAATGCGTGACTCAGATCGTCCGGTATCTTGAAGGCGACCGCGACCTCACCTTCGTGACGCCGAACAAACCCGGCAAAGTCCGATGGTGTGTTGTCCTCGATCAGTTTTGCGTAGACCGTGACATCGAGCGGCGTGGATTTTTGCGGCACACCGCCGGTACACCACACCGCGCCGCCGGCCATCGCCACGCGGGTACCGGTGGTAAAATGCCTGATGAAATAGTCACAAAACTCACGCGGCCATATCGCTCGACCGGGTGCCGTCGTAAACAACGGCTGCTCCTCGACACGCACCCACGACACCGTCGCATCATCGGTGGTAAACACGTCCAGTGACATACCTTTTTGGATGAGAGTCACACCGCGCTCTGCCGGTGACGCCAATTTCTTGGCAACACACGACAGCATAGTCAGCTTAAGCGCGTCGATAAACTCACTACCGACCGCAAACACCCGCGAATCATCCGGGAACTTTTCGTGGAAGAGTAACTCGGCTATCGGGCGCATCGGTAACAACACACCGGTAGTACCGAGTTCCACACTCAATACCGGGTTACGACCTTTGGTTCTGGCTTCGAGAGTGACATTTCTCGCGGTGCTGTTCTTTAGCAGACCGAGTAACCGTTCACCCTCGACACCACCGGTAAAGTCACTTTCGAATGTGACACGGATACCCAGTACGTCATTAAACGCAGTGACACTCTCGCGATCAAACCAGAAGTGTGACAATCCTGGTACGAGGTTGCGCGCGGTACCTAAAGCCGGTGACGCTGCTTCCAACACCGCCAGCAATAGGCCACGCGCGATCCTCATCGGTCACTTTCTGAGGGCGGGACTAAAATCGACACCATTGCGTTCGGCCCAAGCCACCACAGCCTGACACGCTGCCAGGGTGCGGTCGAGGGTCGTTTCCGAGTAACTCGCGCCGTCCGTCTTTTCGATCCGCTCCTGTAGCTCGGGTACCGCGATATTGCGGTGCTTGAGGTAATGCGGCATGACCTTGGCGTAACGTCCCGAGTCGGGATCACGCTTGCGCCCGGCCGGTGCGGGTGTGGCCGGTACCGGTGCCGGGGCTGTGGCGGCGCGTCGTGTACGTGTGGTCCGTGGCGGCGGCGCAACCTCGACCTCGTCATCGTCGTCGTCGTCATCCACCGCCACCACGGGCGCTACGCGACGGCTACGCGCTGGGGGTGTTGGTGCTGGAGCATCGTCGTCATCATCGTCATCCACCGCGACGCGCGCGCGCCGGGCAGGCGGCGGCGGTGGAGCGGGTTCCTCCTCCTCTTCTTCCGGCAACCCGTCAATATCGGGGAGAAGTGACCGTTCCTCCTTAGTGCGCCGATTGGCGTTGAACACGATGGTGGCTTCGTTAACCCAGTCACGCAGTACTAACGGCAACTGTTCGAACTCGTCAAAGTCCATCTTGCCGAAAAAGCGCACAAGCCCGTTCTTGTAATCCTCGACATCAGGGTACTTGGTGGCGTTGTATTCCAACGCGCTATGATCAACAATGATGTCATACAGGGACGAGGAATCGTCCTGGTCGCTATCGGCAGTGGTGGTTCGTCGCATAGGCAGTACCTCCTGGTAAAAACGTGACCAGTTAAAAACCCATCTCAGGTAGGACGCAAGAGACTTTTCAACAGTCACATAAAAAACGCCGCAGATCGTGTTCATCGCGGCGCTTAACTCGGAAACGCGAGTCAACCAAGAGACACTGGATTACCCGATGCAGATAATCGGGCAACTCCTCAACGTAGCGCGCCAGTTCACCTAACGAGTGTTCCGGTAGGCTATACTTCTCTCGTACCGCGACCTCGTTGGCTCCCAGGTCAGCAAGGTAGACCAAATCACCAACCTGTGCCCAATGCCGGGTCAGATCGATAAGGTGACGGTTAAACGCGGTTTTTAACAGTGTCATAAAGTGGGGGCCGGCGATATCGACGCCGGGTGTCCCATAACGGTTCCGGCATTTGATGGCACACATCAAGCCGTCCTGGCACAGGTCGTCCAGATCATAAAACCCGGATACGCGCCAGTAGTTAGTGACTGAGAAGTTGTAGATGAAACCGACAACAGGTGACGGCAGACCGCCGCCGCTTTGAGCGCGGTGTATCATGGGGTGCCCACTTCCTAGATAAGCGGACGAAGGGCACGCAGTTTAGGACGGGAGTTGATACCTGTCCAGAGGTAGAAAAACAGCCGGGCAGCAAAAAGCTACCCGGCTGCCCCTCCACAGGGAACCTGTCCAGTGCGAAGCTACGGTGGCTGGACAGCCCCGCCGTCTAGGAGGAGGACTGACCGTCTTGTCGCCTCACCGTGCTCACCACGACCAGGGGGGTCGAACGCCGGGGGGCGGCGTATTGGTCCGGCGAGCCAGAGGAACGGTCAGCCGCTTCCTGCGCCTCACTGCATCGCAACAAATAGGGGCGGTTCCTCTAGATTGCAAGTTATTTTTTGTGACCCGAATAGAGTCACTCAATTGTCACTAACACCAAACAATCGACCGAATTGTTCCCGCGTAAGCTCGGCCGGGTCGGCTGCGCCGCGCGGCAGATCATATTGATTTATCCCGGAAAACTCCGGGAAGGGACCAAACGCGGACGCCGCGTCGGCATCCAAAAGAGACACTGTCCGGCGGTAACGCGGGATCAACTCGGCGAGCAAATCGAGTTGTTCCGGGGTGGCCTGCTTGCCAAACAGCGCCACGGCGTTGATGGCATGACGATGGCCAAAGAAGGAAATCCGCATCGCGTCAAACGGTCCCTCGACCACCACCAGGGTCCGGCCACCCTGGCTCGCCCGGTCATAGTCGAGCAGCATGTGCTTGATGCTGGCGACCGCCTGGGGCAACCCGGCCTGCAAGGCATTGTCGGGGTTGGGACTTAGCGTGCGGTACCGCAGCTTGTCATTGCCGATAGCGCGGCCGGTCCAGGTGACCAATTTACCACGGTAGTACACCGGCACAATCACCCGGTAACTGAATAGTCCACGCAAGGCGTAGCGCAAGCCAAACCGTTGCACCAACCAATCAACCTGCCGCTCATTGTAACCACGCCCGGTGAGGTACGGGTAGTAGAGTTTGCGCGAGCGCGGCGAGTTATCCAAGGGATGGTACTCGGCGGGGAACTCTAATGTGGTAACAGTGTGGGTCACGGTCACTGATCCGTTCAGCATCCGGCTAATGTCGCTACCAAAGGTCCGATCATTGGCAACCACGGCGCTCTCGCCGACCTCGACAATCCGCCGTGACATCTCACGCGAGCAACCAAGTAACTGTTCGATCAACCGGTAGGGTGACCGGCCGGAATGCGATCCCGGTGTCGGTTCGCGCCAACAATGCCACATCCCGTTGAGGGTCGAAATACCGAGATGGTGACTCGGGTCGCCGTCGCCGCAAAACGGGCAGGCGATCCCGATATGGTTCCGACCGAGATTAGGACCGGAACGGACATAGACGATATTGTGACTGTCGAAAAAGTGTTCCCAGTCAAACATCGGGGTGCCGCTGACTAATGCAGGCTTGGCCGGTCGTGCCAGTTCTGCTCGATGGTGTCACCGGCATCCTCGATGATCCGCACCCGATGATGAAAGTAACGCAGGATCGCGCCGAGTATCTCACCACGACACTCGATCTCTTCCGCCGTCAATGACACTATCGCCGGATTACGGTCACCGAACGGGTCGAGGCCTCGACACAGTTCCGCGTCATCGACCCAGCCGGGGAAGCTCAGGCAGGCTCCGCAGATATACGGCTGGAACTTATACATCGAGATACCGACAATCTCGCGACCGCAGCCGCCGCAGTCAAACTCGACCGGTGACTCTTCGATCCAGTCGTCAATGGTTTCCGTCATCGCATCACCTCAGGATCAAACCCGTGCTCGTACAGCCACGCCTCGGTCACCGTATAAACACGCCCCTGATCGGAAGTTTCACGGTCGGAAATGTAGTCGTGTGACATCGTCGCTAAGCGGAACAATCGCTCAGCAGCCGTCTTCGGGAGGATTGAACCCCTCTCCAACTGACAAGCCAGACGATGCAGTTCGTATTCGAGTTCGTGCATGAGTTACTAGCTCCCTAACAATGACCACCCCAAGTTACCGAGTAGGATACCGGCAGCACTGGCCATCAGCGGCCAGTACCAATGCGAGTATCGAGCACCGTAGGCGAGGGTCATCAACACACTCGCCGCCGCGATATCGATAATACCCGATATCATCGGCTAGTCCATCCGGCACGCTTCCCAGGAGCCGTCCGGCTGGGTAATAACAACCCAATCAGCCTCATAGACACGGATCGTTTCATCGCGTAACCGCGTCTCCGCAACCAGCTTCATCGGCGGGTCGCCGGGATACTCCAACCCTTGGTCGGTCACGGTAAACCCGGTAAAGGGTCGCCAGCCACCGCCGTGACCGTAATTCGCATTAACCTGCTCGCGGGCTGGACGGGGATCGATGTCACTAAACATCTGCGGCAGGAAACCTAACCACTCTTGTGTCACTTTTGGGTGCTTCAATACCCAGATCATCGCGATCTCCCTTCAGAGTTTTAGCGCCACCGTCCGGTCGCCACTGCCCGCTTTGTTGCCGACAAAAATCGCCTGACCATCGACGGCTTTGGCTTGGGCGGTGGTGGTGGAGAGGCGTTGTTAGACTCGACACGTTTCTCATAGGCAGCGGTGTAAAAATCAGCGATTTGGCACAGTTGCCCGGCAGAACCCACCTGAATGACGGCAATCGATGCGGCCACATAGGATGCAAGCATGCGCGGCGTGTACCTTCGCCTGCGCTTCATGTCCGGCGGAAGTATCAGCCTGTTCCCTCTACCGAGTTCCAGGTTTAGCCAGCGCATCGCGCGTTCATGGATCACCGCAGTCGATACCTCGGGCCAGCCTACGCGAAGGAACTCGGCAGCGCCAAACTGGACAACCTGTTGATACTCATTAATCACTCCCATATCAAACGCCAGTCGCATCGCGCGCCGCAGCTTCAAATTGTCACGCTCGTTGTTTTCCAGGTGGGTCAGCAAATGCAACCAAGCGTGCTCTAATGGGTCTTCTTCCCGCACGGGTTTCGCGCTTCCATTTTTTCTGGCAGAGTTGGTCACTCGATTGGTGGTACCGGCACGCGCCGTCACCTTTGTCTGAGCCGGCGGTAACGGTGCGGGACTGGGTGATCGCGGTGCGGGACTGGGTGATCGCGGTGCGGGACTGGGTGGTCGCGGTGCCGCAGCCGAGTAAACCCTGCGGGGCCGCTTGCGCTTGGCCGCACCCGCGCGCGGGGCCGGCGGCGGTAGAGGCGGCGGGATCACCTCCGGTGGCGGTACCACACTAGCGGCTGCCCGCGCCTCAACCTCGCGCCAGCCATCAACCAGTACCCGTACCTTTGCCTCGACAGCGGCGCAAGCCGGACAAGTGTAGCGCGGTTTCTGATTCGGTCCCGGCCAAAAACAGATGTAGCGCGCCCCGCCGCATTTGTCACAAGGTGACCCATCCGGCTTGAGGCGCACCAGATCGGCACGCTGAAAACGCGGCATGAGTCTGCCGCCGTCCGCACACCGTTCGACAATCGGACGCACATGCGCCAGGAACATCCGCCAGCGGGCGGTGTGCAAGCCTATTTCGGTATCCTCTCCATTTGAAGCATACACACGACGCAGTGCCAGATGGGGCGGGATCGATTCCTCGACCCCGGCAAAAAGCGCCCCTAAGATAACCCAGTCTTCTGGACACTCCGCAAGATTGGCAACAACCTTTTGACGCCAATTTAGTTCATCCATTTAGTCACCTGATGGCGGCGCGGCAGCGATGGGGTAACCCGAAGTACCGCCAACAACGGTCATCCGCATGATCCGCTCAAGTTCCGCCTTGACCTTACCGAGTTGTTCCAAAGCATCCTCGATCACATTCAGCGCATCGCGCGGGTGGGTCAGCGCCGACAGATGCAGATGCTCGACACCCTTACCGGCCAACCGGTTCAGGCTGCGGCAGGTACCAACAAGCTTGGTCGCTTGTGTCGGTGACGTTTTTCCGGTACGCGAACGGGCGCGGCGATGTGCTTCCTCTGCTTGGTCGTGGTACTTTTTAACCACCGCGAACTCGGCGTCCTGACCCTTGGCTTTGACACTCTTGATCTCGCGCACCATCTCCTCGACGGTGCGTCCCTTGACTTCAAAGTGACTCACCAACTCAGCCGCCTTCATGTACACCAGATCGGAGTTCACCTGATTGAGCGCGATGATTGTCGATTGCGTCTGTTTGTTCTCAAAATCGAAGCCAAGGCGAGTAGCCCGCTTGATACCCTGTTGTTCGTTCCAAAAAGCGACCACCGTATTCGGTGGAATGTGGAACTGCTTGGCAAGTTCGGCCAAACTATGACCGGGGTACTTTTCATGCAGCGATACCAAGTGGTACAACTGATCGCGCTTTGTGTCACGCACACCTTCAAGCGAATTGAGCAACCGCAGTAACAGTTCCTGGCGGTACTGATCGGGTTCGTTCACCAGATACGCGTCGAACCAGTCCTGCTTATTGGCGAACGCTTCCTGCTTTGCCTTGATACGATGCATCCCGGTACCGACCAAGTGCTTTGCGCGGTCCACCACAAAAACCACAATCGCCGGAAACGCCGCGCACGCCTCTGGACCCTCCAGCATCGCGCAGCCGTATTGTGTCACGACAAAGTCATCGATCTTGCGGCGCAGGCGGGCGGGGTTTTCCTCGCTCGCTTTGAGATCGATCTCGTTGAACGGCAGCTTTTCCACGTATTTGAATTTGTAACCGCCCTGCTTCATCTCGTTCTCTGTCTTCTGGTCACGCATCGGCTTCCTCCTAGAAGGGGTCTTGACAACAGTAACCGGCACCGAGTAACACCGTCAAACGCTATTTGATATCGTCAAGTAACACATTGAACGGCGGGGCAATTCGGCCCCGCCGTCCAACTACATCAACCCCGCCGCATGACCAAATCGAACGGCGGCTTGCATTCGCCGGTCGGGTCTTTTTGGTATAAGTCACAGAGGAGATGGTACACGGCGATGAACCGGTTCATCTCAGTCTTGCCGGGTTCCGGGATGCGGCGGTCGGCAAACAGCCGCAGTGGTTTCACCCGTTCGTGCAAACGGGCACTACGTGATACATAATCGTCGGTCGGCGGCAAGAGGGTGCGCCACGCCTCGAATTGCTCGATGCCAAAAAACAACTGGTCGTAATCGTAGTGACCTAGTTTAAGGCGGTCCTCATCGGCTACCGGCCATAATTGGACACCAAACATAACGACCGGCTTGTTGTCCCATTCGAGTCTTTGACCTTGTGCGAGAGCTTCCTCGATCTTGCGGGCACGCGCCTCACGCTTGGCCCGCACTTCCTCTAAGCTGGTCACAACCGGTGTCGGTGTCTTTTTCTTGGGTCCGCGCTTGGGCTTATCCGGGTTCTCGGCGCGGCTCTTGGCGCGTATTTCGTTGGCTATTTTTTGGATGCTCTTCTTACCCTTCTTCACGTCCTCGACCACTTGATCGGGAACCTCTTTATTTTTATGCGCCAGTCTGATAGTGCGCGCGGCAGATACACCGCTCTGGCTGACCCCATGTCGCTTTGCCGCTTCTTCTTGTGTAATAACTATTTTATTTAAATTAGTTTTCTCAGGTCGATGGGGCATCGACAGCGCAGAGATGGCGTCTGCTACCATGCACCGTTCATTGTAACTGAGGTGTCGCCGTAGATTGTTCTTGCTGAACACAAAACGGACTGGATCGTCACCGTCATTTGGGTCACTGCCAAATTCGCGGGTCAGCGCATCGATGCCGTTGAGTGAGCAGGCTTCCCAACGGTTCTTGCCATCGAGTAGCTGTCCTAGAAGTAACACAACAGGATCACGCTGTCCGAACTTCTCGATATCGAGGCCGAGTGCCAAAAGGTCTTCTTCCGACATCATCGGGTAGACGGCGCAGGCCGGGTGTAGCGGAGGTCGTAGATTGGTCACAGGAGATTCCTCCCAAGGGTTTAGTCACAAGAAAAGACCCCGGAGCGGCTGGGTCCAAAATGGCACCGCTCCAAGGGTCAGTTATTTAATCAGCCGCAGCCCGTGACTGTTGTGCTGCGGGGTACGTGGGGTTCGGTGGATGCTTGGCGGCGTTGAAGATTTCCTGCTCGCCTTTCTTGTTCACCGTCGAACGCTCTTCGGCCAGAATCATCGCCTTGATGATGACACCCGCCTCACCGCCACCCTCGATGGTATCTTTGGGCTTGCGGTGTTGCTCGATGAAGGTGCGTGCAATCGCCAGCGGTGCCTTATCGCTGGTGAAGTCACTCGTTTGTAATTCATCGAGGCGTTCGGTAACGCGACCCTCGGGCCAACGATGCCGTAGCAAGACACCGATAATCCGCGCCGCCGGGTTATCACCCAGCAACGGGTCATAGGCATCCATTTGCGACATCTGCGCCAGTTCGATGGCCCGCGCCAGCGCCCCTTCGTGGAGTCTTAAATAATCAACCACTGCCGGGATGTTGGCCGATGACACCGGGACTGGGAACCCGGCAGAACGCTCATATGCCCAGATCGCCTTTAACAACGACGCCTTTGCCGTTGAATTGGAGATACCGGCCAAGGAGGCGGCATCGGCGACGGTGCGCTTTTTGCCGCAATCCAAGGTGCCCACTGCATCTTTTGAGATACCGAAGCAGATAGGCATCATGAGCGTGGTACCGGAGACTGCCTGGGCACCCAACCGGTGTGCTCCGTCACCGACATCACCGGTATCACCGTAGAGGGCGTACCCCTGTGAGTTCACCTTCCAACCGCCAGACTCCATGACGCGAGCCAGATGACCCGTCCATTGAGGCTCCCAAGCGCGGTTGTAGTTGTTGTGTTCCAAAAAGAATAATGCCGCGACAGCGGGTGTTACTTCGTGGAACTCGATGACCGGATCACCGTCGTGGTCTTTTGCTCTGGTGATCCAATCGGCGACTTGTTGTCGCTCGTCTTTGGTGGCGGTGTCCGCCACTTCTAGAATTTTGGCGGTCAACTGACTCGCCAAGTCCTCACGCATAGCCATGCGCGTTCTCCCTTTCTGCAACCGTAGCGTAGATGACCGGACCCGCCAGTCGTTCGCATCAGGTCGCGTTACGGTCACTGATTGACCGCATAAAACCGCTACTCGATCAGGAACTGTTGCGTCAATCTACCCGTCGATCACGATTTCGTGATCGAGTAACACGGCGGGACAATCCGGTCCCACCGTGTTAAACGAGGCTCTTTAGTCTACTTCGGCTTGTGCCCGCGCGCGCCGCGTGGTCGATGGTGCGGTCGATTTAAGTGCCCGCATCATTGCACTGGCCACCGGGTGACGTTTTGACAACGGGAGCCATTCAAGAATCACGCGCGCGATGTCTTCCGGCCTGTCGTGGACGGTCACTTGCGGACCACGGTCATCATTCGCTTCGAGCCGCTTGATCACCCGCTCCTGCGCATCAACCTTGTTCTGGAGCCAGACATTAGCTTCCTTCAAGGTTTTCGGCCTAGTCAGTGACTCAGTGTCGGCATCAGTATCATCATCATCCGAATCACCCGGCGGTTCTTCCGGCACCTTGTTTGCCTTCTCGTAGGCGCGCCACACGGCGGTCGGATGGTTGAGTTCCAGCCGCCTACCGAGTCCGATACCGGAGCGCCACTGCTCGATGTCCGGCAAGTTGTCGAGACACTTTTGCAGCCGGGTGCGAACCGCCGCATCGATCTTGTCAAATCCCGTCTCGGTCAAGAACGGAGTGAAGTGCGTGTTGTACGCCTTACCCTTCGGAACATTGGTATGCAGTATCCGCATGATCGCGTTCCTGCCCGCCTCGATGGCGCGGCCGACCGTGATCCAGTTCTCCCAGCTTTCGCCGTTGCGCAGTGACTCCCACGCCCGCTGTCCCCGCCGCACAGCTTCCTGTGTGGCGTCGTCAAAATCACTCATCATTTCGCCCTCCTTGTATGAGCGCGAATGTTACCCTATGAATTGTCCTGTGACAAGTCTTAAAGTTACTTTAGAACCGATCTAAAGAGAGTCACTAACCAGTCGGAGTAAAAACACACTAGACACTCCGTAAAAAACCCCGGTACAATCTTACCGGGGTTTTTTTAAAGTCGGAAAGGAAAAAGACGATGCTGGGTTTCCGTACGGCGCTAAAAGATCAAATAGCACAAGGGGGCGATCCAGCCTCTTGGTACGAAATTAGTGACCTACTGGAAAACTTTGTGTCGGTATTTGAAAATACAATAGTCACCCACTTGAAAGGGGTTACGCAATCGGCGGAACAAGCTTCAGCAATCCTGTTTTGCACTGTCCTGGTATCCAGACGCGGGGGCATCGAACCCCACTTCCGGCGGATGATCGAAATTTTTCCAGGGAACAGTTTCGGTGTAAAAATGATCAACTGGACGGTCGGCAGTCTTATGGCGGATATTCCTGAAGTGCAGATGATCTGGACTGCCGCCTTTAGACGGCAAATAGGCTACACTGTAGACATGCTGCTGCGCGAACTTGGCTTGGCAAACGTTCCACTGACACCGGACGAGGTGTTACTGTGGATAAATACCAAAGGCGGCATGGGCCAACTCGAAAAAGAGTTCCGCCGGTTGCGTGACGCCGAGAAAAAAGCCGGGAAGATCGGTCAGGAGCGTGACAAAGAAGCACGAAGAACAGCCCGCGCACGCCGTGCGGGTTTTGACACTGTCGAGGAAAGCGAGGCTGCGGCCTTTCGTGACCGATTGGGTAGCTACAAAGCGGAGCTAGTCGAGCGCGGTACACATACCACAGGCATCTTCCCACCCGACAGGCTGTTTATCTCCGGTCCCGGCGGCTTGTATCAATTGTCGGAGGCCGATGAATTGGCACTACTGCGTTGCGGGATCGGAGGTGAGTGATGTCGTCAAGAAGGTTTCCGCACCCGGATACGTGTTGGGGCGTTGACAAAACAGACCCCAGCGTCATCGGAGATGTGATGATCCAGTATATCAGAGTTAGGGTCTGCGAGGGTGACTGTTGGCCACTTTACGACGCCTTTGAACCCTGTCACATCTATAACCGCACCCTGCTGGAAACTTACGGTGTTCTGATAGAACGTCGCGAATTTAGTCACTTAACAAGCGAGGAACTCATTGCCGCTCTCCTGTATAACCCAAAGCGAGATTTAGAGTGGTACTGTGGGGCACCGCGTTTTAATATTTCATACACGGCAAACTGCATTGCCTATCGGCACGGTATTACCTGTGCTTTGTGTCACCAAGTCAAAAAACCTTCGGAGAGATATCAGGGCGGCGCAGCGTACAGCCGGATCATCGATCCCACGACACCTTATTACGACGGATACCGCCTGTTTAACACGATCATCTGCGATGACTGTGTTAAGGAGATAGACGGGTACGTGTGTAACACATGGAAATGGAAAGACGATACCAAAGCGGCGGTCCATGACTACCTAGCCCAACGACTGGGACGACACATGGTTGCAGCCGTAGGACGGGTACTTAAAGCATCCCGTCGCAAGACCAAAAGGAGACGCCATGCCGCGAACCGCCAAAAAACCCATGGAAACGATACAAATCCGTCTACCAAGCACGGTCCTGGCTTGGATCGACCATTATCGTAACAACCAACAAATCCCGCCGAGCCGCAGCGAAATGATCCGCTGGCTGATCGAGCAGGGCAAAACAAAGCTTCAGATACGGACCCGTGTACAACTTGATGACGAGCAATAACATGAGACGCTTCGCCGAAAACACCAAGGTACCAGTAGCACAAACCATCGCCGAGATACCGGTACTCCTCGCCCGCTACGGCGGTGACCGCTTTCAACACATTGTCACTAGCGACCGCGCGGCATTTCAGTTTTCCTACGCCGGGTTAACAATCAGCTTCGGCTTCACGCTGCCGTCCCACACGCAGGGGCGGCAGCGGATTTACCGCGCGGTCAAGCTGGCGATCCAGGCAAAACTGGAGAGTGTCGCATCCGGTATCGAGGAACCGGCACAAGCCTTTGGCGGGCACGTCGTGCTCCCTGGCGGCGCGTTGCTCCTCGACAAGATGCGGCAGTATCTCCCCGCCCCCTCCGTCAAATGACGATCATACCCCCTACCTTATCTAGAACCTCGCGCAGCCAGTCACCGTTACGAGTGTCATCCTTGAGGTACGCTATAAACTCCTTCGGGTTTAAGCCAAGCGTGTTACAGAAACCTGCCACATCAGCCGTGGGACTTTGGAACATTTTCAGCATTACGCGCTTGAGTGTCGCGTCATCGAACAGAGTATCCTTCGGCATTTGATTCTCTCCCGATCAGTCATCTGCCTCTAGCAATGCTTCCGCGTCTATCATAACACGAACCCGGCGATTGTGTCCGACACCACCACGGCTGCTCTGATGTCGAAGGCGTAACTCTTCTTGAAGCTCCTGTTTGAAACCCTCTATTTCGGTAAACATTGACTCAATGTGTGCTACAATTACCTTCTTTAACACGTCAAATTGGGCGTTGCTATGCTTTGCCAGATTATACAACTGTGTGCCTTTAACAAGTTCCGCCCCGCGCGCCAACGCCCAGAACTTCTCCTGCTCAGAATCCACATAATCCTCTATTGGTTTCAAAACAACCTGACGAGCAATAACTTCGTCACTAGGCATCAACATCCACTTCTGTGAATGCGGATCGTAACGCAAATCAAATGAGTTACCGATCTCTTCCGCCATACGGGAGTGTTTCGCCGCTTTGCGTAGACGATGAATCAGCTTATTACGAGCATAGACAAAGCTCGCCCATTCTGGTGAGCGTGGATGGGGCGGCGACGATAGTAACCCACATTCAACTGCCCAAGAATCGAAGTCCCTTGCCTCAAAATATACCCCAAGCTCGAATCGTTCAGCTAACGAAACAGCGTGATCGTGGGAAGTGGCACCAACAACAGGACGATCAATCCCCCAAGGCCGGTCTGCCGTTTGGCCGCGTCGCTTGCGTAGAGTTTCTGCGCGCAACCGCTTTGCCTGTACCAGTTTCCGTCCTTTCGCCATGTCCAAACTCCCTTTCTAGCGCATTGATGATTTTCCGTGCATCAGTCACCGCGTTGCGAAATTCCGCTTCGACGGTAAGATCGACGGTCGGATAGTCACGCAACCAGTTACGGATTTTGACACCGACACCTGTCATACGTTGAACATGTGTGGAGAACTTTTTCTGATAATCCTGCATCTGTAACAAGATGTCCTGTTCCAAACGCGACCGGCGCGCTTCGTCATCGTCACGCCGAACCCCCGTCAGTACCTCCTCTGCTTTTACATGAATGTACAATTTGATAAAGCTGCCGGTGAATTCCCTGTCACTCTCCTTCGCATAAGCAACCAGACACGCAGCGAGTTCCGCTTGCTTCTCAACGGGAAGTTTGACGCCCTTAAGTTCGGTGACTGCATCACGAAAGGTGTTTATGTGATGAGCTACCGTTAAATGCTTAACGACGCCGGCATAATCAAAAGTCACTTCCTGTTCGGCGGCAGCCGCAGCTTTTGCAGCAAGGTTACTCGCCTCTTCACGGTTTGCTTGTAACTCTTCCAACGCGCGCGCCTTCTCGGCAGCCTCCCGTTCGGCCTTCTCGGCAGCCTCCCGTTCGGCCCGCTCCTTCGCCAGCCGCGCGCGTTCAACGGCAGCGACACGTTCGGCTTCGGCACGTTCCAGAGCTTCAGCAGCTTCCTGTTCCTCACGCACGATCTCGGCCTCGACTTCGCCGATGATCCGCGCGTAGTTACCGGAAGATTTGAGATTGATGATTTGCTCATTAACCGCTTGTTGATTGATACCGGGAACATCGTGTAGAAAATTAAGGATCAACTTCCTACCAAGACCGCGTTCGGAAGCTATCTGACCTCGTAGCGTTTCGATTGCTCTGGTAGGCATATCGAACCTTGTCGAAATTTCGACAAGGTTGCCAACCATCACCGCCTTGGCTAGAAAGTGTACGGTACTGGCAATCGAACCGGCTTGCGCCGTGCCGTAGTTGCCGCGCTGGGTCGCGTTCTCTTCCGCGTACAGTCTGATGAGTTCCTCATCGGTGATAGACAACCGGACGGGAAACTGCACCTTAGTATACCCGCGCCGTACTGCCGCCCGCACCCGGTGGTGACCGGCAGCGATACGGATATCATCGAGACTACCATTATAGGCGTAAAGCACCATACCGGGCCAAAGCCCGTGCTCATCGATAGACCGACACAGCTCCTCAACGATGGCGTCATCAATAGGATCAACGGCAAAGTCGCGGCAATGGTTGTCTCCCACCTTAGTCAGATCAACCCACATAAGCCTTGTCAGGTCATCAGGCATCCGTCACCTCTGGTCGTTGGGTAGAACGCTACCATGGGAAATGACATGGGTAAACCCCCACCTAGTCCAAATCCGGCTTGCCGCGCCGGAACTCGCTGAACAGCATGTCCTTGGTGAAGGTAAGCTCGTCAATCAGTGACAGGAGTTCCTTGGCGTTGATGGTGATGTCACGGTCACGCCCGATCACCGCCATTTCCTCGATCTCTTCCTTACGGTCATGCGACAGCCAGGGTTCCATCTTGCGTGCTTCGTGATGACGGTTGAGCCGGACCAGTTCCGGTTTCGGTGTCTCGTCACCAACAGCCCAACCAAGGTGGGGAACTCCGAGACTGTCCCACATGACCGTGAGTTCCCACAGCTTCTTGCAAGAGTCACAACGCATCGGGATCAACGCCGTGGTCAGCCCAAAGGTGTGCGGTTCGTCACTCAGGTGGAGGATGAAGTTACCGCAACCCGGACACGGTATGTTGTGGTACTCGTCATCACCTTCGGTCATCACGGAATTATCGGCGATCACCAGCTTTGTCATGGTGGAACTCCTTCCACGGTCTAACTTGGGAACCCAGCAACGTCTTTCTGTCACTCTAGGTGGGTGACTCCTCCTGAGTCAACTTCCATCGTAACCGTAACTTTAATTTCGTGTATGATCGGTGGAGAGTCCCATCAGATCACAAATCTCCCTTTACGGGAGATTTGTGACTATGATCGTATGGAGCCGCCCAACGAGTCACGTACCGACCCTAGCCAACCAATTTGGTCACTCGGCGGCGCGCCTACTTCCGAGTCGTTACTGCCAATCCACAACGCGCGGTAATCACCCTCGACGGCAAGGTCGGTCACTCACCGAGGGTCAAGCATGTCCGTCACCGTAGTGACGCGCTACGTCCTTTCTTCCGGCAAACAAGCTTGCGACGGTGCCCCCCTTGACCTTGTGGGTCAGCGACAGGGGCGGCTGCCTGCGAGGTTCTGCGCGGGGTGCTCCCGGCTCCAGGCGATGCGGTCGCTATGGTCCTATCTAAATTAGACGGACGACGCCTAGCGAATCGGGGCGGTTGGCGAAAAAAAATTTAGCGCGCCCGATTCGGCTCCGCGCCTACCGTATAAATAGAATAGGGAGCACCACCCAATCAGGGAGCGACGACTAATGTCCTACCAGACCATCGTGGAAGAGTTACCGTTAC
>Ga0210392_10000048_pt1 | contig 116772 bp, 120 predicted proteins | sample IncBWC30OmetaG_FD_161057 | JGI IMG/M metagenome (GOLD analysis project Ga0210392, IMG submission 161057) | Forest soil microbial communities from Barre Woods Harvard Forest LTER site, Petersham, Massachusetts, United States - Inc-BW-C-30-O ... | reverse complement strand
AAGCGATCCGATCAGACCATCAAAAAACTCTTGTGGCACGGGGGCCGTCCACATATGGGCCCCGGCTCTGCAGCGCACCGCTCCGCAAGTGCTACGCGCTGCGCCGCGTCCGGGGCACGAACCTATCAATACCCCAGCGCGCAGCCGTCCTTGCGCGGTTCGGAGCCGCCGGTGAGCGTGCCCTTGTCCCAGTCTATCCAGATCGCCTGGCCGCCGCCGAGCGGCGCGACGATGCTGGTGGTCTGATGGCCGATCGTCTTCAGGCCCTCGACGATGTCCGCGGGCACGCCGTCCTCGAGCTGGTAGACGCCCTCGTAATGCAGCCCGCGCGGCTGATCGATCGCTTCCTGCACGTCGAGGCCGTAGTCGAGCATGTTGGTCAGCACGCGGGTCTGGCCGACCGGCTGGTACTGCCCGCCCATCACGCCGAACGACATTTTCGCACGGCCATTGATCGTGGTGAGGCTCGGAATGATCGTGTGCAGCGGCCGCTTGCCAGGCGCAATGCAGTTGGGATGGCCGGGTTGCACGCGGAAACCGGCGCCCCTGTTCTGCAGCAGGATGCCGGTCTTGTTGGAGACTACCGCCGAGCCGAAGGAGTGCGCCACCGAATTGATGAACGAGCAGACGTTGCGATCCCTGTCGATCACCGAAATGTAGACCGTCGACGGATTGATCGGCGGCGACACTTTCGGCAATTCGAGCAAGCGGTCCATTCTGATTTTCTTCGCGTAATCCGCGGCGAATTCCTTGGACAGGATCCGCTTCACGTCGACATCGACATAAGCGGGATCGCCGATGTCCTGCTCCCGCATCAGGTACGCAATACGCGCGGCTTCGGCCTCAAGGTGAAACCGCTCGATACTGACCGGCGGATATTTGGCGAGATCGAAATTCGACAGGATATTCAGCATCACCAGCATGGTGATGCCGGGCCCGTTCGGCGGGCACTGCCAGACGTCGTGGCCCTTGTACAGGGTGCCGATCGGCGTCGTGGTCTCGGTGCTGTGGCCTGCGAAATCGTCCATGGTGTGCAGGCCGCCGAGGCCACGCAGCGTTTCGACCATGTCTTCGGCCACGGCACCTTTGTAAAAACCGTCGCGGCCCTGCCGGGCGATGGTGCGCAGGGTCTGACCCAACTCAGGCTGCCTGATGACGTCGCCGGCCACCGGCGCGTTGCCATGCGGCAGCAGATAGCGCGGGGTATTGGCGCCGGCGCGCAGTTTCTCCAGGCCGTTCATCCAGTCGAACGCAATGCGGGGTGCGACGATGTAGCCTTCTTCCGCGGCGATGATCGCGGGCTGCAGCAGGGTGTCGAACCCGCGCGTGCCGTGATCGCGCAGCAGCGTCGCCCAGGCATCGATGGCGCCGGGAATGCTGACCGAATGCGCGCCGGTGGTCGGGATCGCATGCATATTGCGTTCGAGATACCACTCCACCGTCGCGGCCTTCGGCGCGCGGCCGGAGCCATTATAAGAGACGATCTTGCCCTCGCCTTTGGGCTGAACCAGCGCGAAGCAATCGCCGCCGATCCCGGTGGATTGCGGCTCGATCACGGCCAGGATCCCGCTCGCCGCGACCGCGGCATCCACCGCATTGCCGCCGGATTTCAGCACTTCGATCGCCGTCAGCGCCGCCAGCGGATGCGACGTCGCCACCATCGCATTCTGCGCATGGACGGTGGACCGGCCGGGAAGGTGGAAATTCCTCATAAGGGGTTGCTCGCTTTGTCGTTGTCTGCCCGCCGCGCGGCGCGGGTCTACATGGCATTTCGTGCGTCTGAGGGCAACCAACAAACCACCGAGTGCGTTGCGACTGCGGGGTTTCCCCTCGCCCGCCCTTGGGATAAACCACCGCGATGTACACCGTCGCCGCCTTCTATCAATTCGTAGCCGTTCCGGACTTTCGCGAGCTGCGCGAGCCGCTGCGCGCGACCTGTGCTGAACTCGAACTGAAAGGCAGCGTGCTGCTGGCGCATGAAGGCATCAACGGCATGCTGGCTGGCAGCACGGAGGCTATCGACGCGCTGATCGGCGAATTGCGGGACGGCGAGCTGTTCGGCGGCCGGCTCGACAATCTGGAGCTGAAATTCTCGCCCGCTTCGGCACTGCCGTTTGCGCGGCTGAAAATCCGGCTGAAGAAGGAGATAGTAACCCTCGGAGACGGCGAGACTGATCCGACCCAAGCGGTCGGCACTTACGTCAATGCCGTGGACTGGAATGCACTGATCGCATCACCCGACACGCTGGTGATCGACACCCGCAACGCCTTCGAGGTGGCGATGGGAAGTTTTGAGGGCGCGGTCGATCCCGGCACCAGGAGTTTCGGTGAATTCAAGGATTTTGCGGCGCGCACGCTCGATCCGGAAAAACACAAGAAAATCGCGATGTTCTGCACCGGCGGCATCCGCTGCGAAAAGGCCAGCGCTTATCTGCTTTCGCGCGGATTCGAGCAAGTCTATCACCTCAAGGGCGGCATCCTGAAATATCTGGAAGCTGTACCGGAAAGCGAAAGCCGCTGGCGCGGTAAATGCTTCGTGTTCGACGAACGCATAGCGCTCGGCCATGGCTTGCGCGAGCGTGCGCTGGAAACCGCATCCGATGAGTGACGCGAAGGACCTCAGCGAACGCATCGACCTGCTGGAAACGCGGCTGACGTTTCAGGACGAGACCATCGAAACGCTCAACAAGACCATCACCGCGCAATGGCAACAGATCGACGCACTGACCCGGCAACTGGCGGCGCTTAACGAACGGTTACAGGAGGCGGAGGCCAATGCGCCGGGTGCGGCGAACGAGCCGCCGCCGCATTATTAGAGCGCAAATTCCCCCCGGAGTCGTCCCCGCGAAGGCGGGGACCCATAACCGCCGGCGTCGCGAGTTTGCGCAATCGGCTGGGCAAACATCCAGCATAAAACTTATAGCGGTGGCTATGGGTCCCCGCTTTCGGGAGGACGACGAGATCAAGTGGCCGACTGCGCCAGTCTCCAGTCCCGCAACTCGCGCTTCAGCACCTTGCCGATCGCGCTGCGCGGCAGCGTATCGACGATCACTACATCGGCGAGGCGCTGCGTCTTGCCGAGGCGGCTGTTGGTCCACGCTTTCAGCGCGCTGGCATCGATCGCAGCATTCGGCTTCGGCACCACGAAGGCCACCGGCGTCTCGCCCCATTCCTCCGACGGCATCGCCACCACGGCCGCTTCCACCACATCATCATGCCCGGCCAGCACGGCCTCGAGATCGCTCGGATAGATGTTAAAACCGCCGGAAATGATCATGTCCTTCTTGCGGTCCATCAAGGTGAGAAAGCCGTCCGCGTCGAAGCGTCCGACATCACCGGTGCGCACGAAACGTTTGCCGGTCTCGTCGTGCCAGAAGGTTTCGGCGGTCTTGGCTGGCTGGTTGAGATAGCCTTGCATGATCACCGGCGAGTGGCCGACGATTTCGCCGATCTCGCCTGTCGCGACCGGCTTGCCGTCATCGCCGATCAGCCGAATTTCGTGATCCGGCATCGGCTGGCCGACGGTGTGCAGCTTGTCCGGATGCTCGTGCGCCAGCAGCGCGCAGGAGCCGCCACCCTCGGTCATGCCGTAATATTCGGTGAGGCCGCCCGGCCAGCGCTTCAAAATATCCGCCTTCAGATTGGCGGCGAACGGCGCCGAGGTGCAGAACTTCATCCGGTATGACGACAGATCGAAGTTGTCGAAATCCGGCAGCGCCATGATGCGGCGATACTGCACCGGCACCAGCATGGTGTGGGTGGCGCGGACTTTCTGGCTAAGCTCGAGAAATCCGCGCGCATCGAATTTTTTCATCAGCACCACGGCGCCGCCGCCGGCGAAGGTCGGGTTGAAGCAGACCAGCGTGGTGTTGGAATAAAGCGGCGTCGACAGCACCGTCACCGCGTCGGAACCATAGCCGAGCGGATCGAGCTGACCGTACTGGCACCAGCGCAGGAAATGCGAATGCACGATGCCCTTGGGCGTTCCCGTCGTGCCCGATGAATAGATGATGTTGAAGGTCCAGTCGGGATCGATGCTCAGCGGCTGCGGTCCTGTGCCCGGCGCCGCACACCATGTGCTGAATGCCCGCCCCCACCCGCCATCGTCGAGCGATACACGCAACGGCGCGTCCGCTGAAGCCCCCATCGCCGCCGCCGCGGTTTCGTCCATGAACAGGATCTTTGCGCCGGAATCCTTCACCATCGCCGCAAAATCGAGCGGCATGGAAGACGGCGCCAGGGGTGCTACCGCGACGCCTGCGCGCAAAGCGCCGAGGAAGGCGGCGACATATTCGATCGAGCTCAAGGCGCAGATCGAGATCACATCGCGCGGCTTGAGACCATCGGCCAGCAGCGCCGCCGCGACGCGGTCGATCAGTTCATTGAGGCCCGCATAGCTCAATTGACGCTCGCCATCGATCACCGCAGTGCGATCCGGCGCGATTGCCGCGGTTTGTCCGACCAGCGCGTCTAGCGCGATGAAGTCAGGCATGGGTGTTTGTCTCCCGCAAAATTACCAATCCAGCGCCTCGCCCTTCAGCCACTTCGCCCCGCTGGCGTAGAGCCGCGCCACCGCCTCGCCTTTCAGGCCGGGCATGTCGGGCTTGATGGTGTAGCCGATCTGGCTCTGCAGATAAGCAAGATGGCGATAGCCTTCCGGAAAGCTGGCCAGCAGTTTCGCGTCCAGGGTCAGCTTCGCTGCCGGGTCCAGAGGATCCATGCGGTCCTTTTCATAGATCGGTTGGCGCAGCACCAGGCCCCAGCGTCCCCCGCGCTTTTCCAGGAAATCGTAGAACCGCCCGGCGCAGACCACATCGACCACAACATCGTGCACCGATGCGCGTTGCGAGATCGTCATCTTGGTCTGCGAGATCGCGCGATTGCCGGCGAGATCGATCGATTGTGCCCCAAGGAAATGCAGGATCGAGACGCCCTTGGCCCAACCAGCTTTGCTCATCGCGATGAATTCGTCTGCGGTCCCTTGCGTCCATGTCGCCATCATCCGGCCGTCGTCGAACCACACCGAGCGAAACCGCTCCCAGTCGCCGGCGTCGCGCCACACCACCCAGTTCTCGATCAGGTCGCGAATCGCCAGCCGGTCGTGCAATTCACTATCCATAGCATCCTCCGTCATTCCGCGGCGCTCGCGCAGCGAGTGAACCCGGAATCCAGATGTTAGACTCGGGCGGCTCGACATCTCTGGATTCCGGGTTCGCGCGAAGAGCGCGCCCCGGAATGACGAGATGTAACAAAAAGAAACGGCCTCCGCGAGGGAGGCCGTTTCCGATAACGCATCGATCAGCTTGTCAGCGGTCGATGATGACCTTGCGCTCGCCGCGGTCAAAATCGCGATCATGGTCCTTCTTGATGATCACGGTTTCGTCGCGGCGCGGTTCGCGCTCGCGAATCACGGTCCGCTCATGGACCCGATCACGATCATAATCGCTGCGGCCGGATCCGACGGTTACGCCTACACCGGCAGGGCCGACGCCCACGCCAACGCCGACTTCTTCCGCGCTCGCCGGCACGGCACTGTAAATTCCGATGACCGCGATAGCGGCCACTGCAAGACGCTTAATCATCGCATGCTCCTCAGTTGTGAATTATCGGAGAGGCAATGCGGCAGTAAAAGAAATGTTCCGAGCAACTGGTGTCGCTCACATTCTCATTGCAAACCAGATCGCGAGCGCCACGACGGCGGCGACGATGCCGCCCCAGACTACGGGCGTGACTTTTTTTGAGCTGCCGCTGCGCGGCGAGTCATTCGGCGCATGGTCGAAGCGGTCATTCATCGGCATATCTCGGCGTTGAAGTCATTGCGCCAATGAACGCGCGTGCGGTGCTAGCGGAAGATCGCCATCACCTTGTCCCACAGCGAGTCGTTCGACTGATCGGAATCATGCTTGGACGGCGCCGGTTGCGCCGCGCTCACCGGATCGGATGCCGGGAAACTGTCCATCAAACCAGCCTCGAGCCGCGCATGAGTCTCCATGTCGGCCTGCGCGGCTTGCTTGGGGTCGTCGGCGTGCTTGTCGTGCGCCGCGGGATTGAATGTTTCGGCCATTGGATTCTCCTCCAGCGATAACGTTGCCGCGATGCGGAGGTTCCCTCAGGAACGAGGGGTGCGAAGGCATCGATCCATACTGAAAGAAAAGAAGTGGTAGCGAGAGAGGGACTCGAACCCCCGACCCCAGGATTATGATTCCCGTGCTCTAACCAGCTGAGCTACCTCGCCACGGTTCACCGTCTCGGCTCTGTATACCGAACTCGCGAACGCGCGGCATATAAGAAGCCGGTCAGGGGCATGTCAAGCAAACCCCTTGGTCGCGGCAAGTGCCTGTAAACCCGGCTATTTCGGCCGGACGCTGGGGTCGCCGCCGGGACTGCCGGGCGGCGGAATGACCGGCGTGTTGCCGGTGTCAGGCGTTGGCGCCCGGATTTCCGGATCGACGCCGGCGGGCGGACACAGCACGCCATCCGATCTTGCCAGCTTGTCCCCCAGCGGTTCGGCGCGCTGGCCGGTTGTCGTGCCCTGCGGTGCGATATTGCCCTGCGAGGTCGACTCCATCGGCGCGCAATTATTGGCGCGCGCGGGCGGTGTTGCGGTTTGAGCCGGCGGCGTTGTTGGCGACGGCGGCGCTTGCGCGAATACGGAGCCGGAAGCCGCCAGCATCACGCAGGAGAGAAACAGAGCATTTCTGGTCATATGAGGAAACGGCCGGCGCGCGCGCAAGTTCCGCACCAAATCGACGCAGCTTCAGGATTTCCGGTACCGGATCAGCGAAAAATGCCCCATCGGCGGCATCGGGCGGCGTTCGGTGAGGCTGACGCCGCCGTGGTTCGCGGCCCAGTTGACCAGCCGCGCCCACGGAAATTCCGGCCGCCAGCCCAGCCGGCGCGCCAGCGGCGCGAACGCCAGCTCAAACGCGCGGCGCGGGCCGCTCTCGGCGCCGATGTGGTTGACCAGGATCAGTTCGCCGCCGGGTTTCAGCACGCGGATAAAATCGTCCAGCGTCGCTTCCGGGTCGGGCACCGCGGTGATGACATATTGCGCCACCACCGCATCGAAACAGGAGTCCGCGAATGCCAGATTCCTGGCGTCCATCACCGCCAGTGTCTCGACGTTGGAAAGACCCATCGCGCGCACCCGCTGCTGCGCCTTGCGCAGCATCGGCTCGGAAATATCGACGCCGCAGAGTTTCGTGGTGCGCGAATAGTCCGACAGCGATAGCCCGGTGCCGACGCCGACATCGAGAATGCGGCCGCCGATCTTGTCGGCTTCGGCGATGGTGGATTGACGGCCGTGATCGAATACCTTGCCGAATACCAGATCGTAGACCGGCGCCCAGCGCCCATAAGCCTTTGCTACGCCAGCGCGGTCGATGTCGTTGCCCATGCCCCGCCCCGAAGTTTCTTGCTGAAGTTTCTTGTTCGTTCAGTCCTGCAGCAGCGGCTGCGGCTTCTCCGCTTCGCGTACCGCCGTCTTCGCAGCCGCGCTCTTGATAAAACCGCCGCCGAGAACGCGGGCCTGTCCCGAAGCCGCATCGTAGAACACGCAGGCCTGGCCGGGCGAGACGCCCTCCTCGCCCCCAACCAGTTCGACCTCATAGCCGCCATTCACGGCGCGTAGCCACGCCGGCTGCGGCGCGCGGGTCGAGCGCACCCGGACGAAAATCTCAAGGCCATCGCCAACCGCGCGCTCAAGCGCGCCGTCGCCGATCCAGTTCACATCGCGCAGCACAATGCGGTCCATCCGCAGCGCCTCGCGCGGGCCAACCACCACGCGACGCGCGGCAGCGTCGAGCCTGATGACATAGAGCGGCGCGCTGGAGGCGATGCCGAGGCCGCGCCGCTGCCCAACGGTGAAATGCGCGATGCCCTGATGCTTGCCGATGCTGCGGCCATCGAGGTCTACGACCTCGCCCGGCTCCATGGCGTTCGGCTTCAACCGGCCGACGATATCGGTATAGCGGCCAGTCGGTACGAAGCAGATGTCCTGGCTGTCCTGCTTGTCGGCCACCGACAGCCCAAAACGCCGCGCCAGTTCGCGGGTCTGCGGCTTGGTCATGTCGCCGAGTGGAAAGCGCAGGTATTCGAGCTGCTCGCGCGTGGTCGCGAACAGGAAATAGCTCTGGTCGCGGTCGGCGTCCGCAGCGCAGACCAGCGCGCGCGACCCGTCGGCGATCCGGCGCGACGCGACATAGTGGCCGGTGGCGAGCGCGGAAGCGCCGAGCTCGCGCGCGGTTGACAGCAGATCGCGGAATTTGACCGAACGATTGCACTCGATGCAGGGCACCGGCGTCTCGCCCGCAGCGTAGCTGTCGGCAAAACTGTCGATCACGGCCTCGCGAAAACGGCTTTCGTAGTCCAGCACGTAATGCGGGATGCCAAGGCGCGCGGCGACATCGCGGGCGTCGTGGATATCCTGGCCTGCGCAGCAGGCGCCCTTGCGATGGGTGGCCGCGCCGTGATCGTAGAGCTGCAGCGTGATGCCGACGACATCGTAGCCTTCGGACTTCAACAGCGCAGCCGTCGCCGAGGAATCGACGCCACCCGACATGGCGACGACGACCCTTGTGTCCTGTGGACGGCCTTCGAGATCGAGACTGTTGAGCATGGTTCCGAATCACAAGCGGATCCGGGGAAAGCGAATTCGCCTCACCGGAGCGGCTGAAAAGTCAGCCTTTCATATAGGCCGTATCCGCGAGAGGCAATCACAGCCCCGGTTTTTGCGAAGGGCGAACGGCAATTCTTGCCGCCGGGCAGAAATGAGGTGGCCGCGCCGGGTGAGGAACATGCGGCCTTCATCTCTAACATATTGAATTAGCGTTACTTTATTTCTGCAGCCGCGTGGCCCGGTCCTTGCTGACCTGAAGGGTGGATTCATTGCGAAAGGCCGCCCGTGTTCAGTGTCACGTCAGAAACCGCCGCAAACCTGTCCGTTCAGGCGACGCCGTCGAAGTCCACCCGATCGGACCCGACGCCTGCGCCGGACAGCTTTTCGGCACTGATCGACAGTCATGCCGCCGACACGGCCAGCGACGATCGCCCGGTCGCGGCCGCGCCAGACCGGCCATCGCGTCCCGACGACAGCAGCACGACATCGGACGATCGCCAGCCGCGTGACATCGCATCGGCTCCGAGCGCGGCAGCCAGGAACCCATCGCAAGACGCCGAGTCGGGTCCCGCACCCGCCGCTGCTAACGGCAGTACTGGCGCGGAAGCAGCCTCTAAACCTCTGGCATCCCGACCTGCAAAGTCAGACATCGTGAAAACCGCGGTGAAGGACGCAGCTTCGGATATCGTCACCGCGCCGGACGCCGCGGCGTCGCCGCAGCCGGCCGTGTCGCCGGCGACAACGCCGGTCCCGGTTGCGGCCGTGGTAGCGGTCCCCGTGGTCGCGACAGAGTTCGTTGCTGCGCCGACATCGCCAAACAACACAACGCAGCCGCTGGCGATTGCCGCGGCAGCGATCGCCACGAGCTCATCGACCGTCGAGGCTTCGAAGCCTGTTGCGACGCCGGCACAAGGTCAGCTCGATCCGAAAGCCACTGCAGCGACAGCGGCTTCCGCCGGGACGAGCCCAGCAGCGGTGACGATCGCTGTGAACGCTGACGCCGTTGGTCCGGCCGCGACCGCGGCAATCAAAACCCCTGCGGCGGTAACTGAAACGGTCGCCGCCCCCATCAATCCATCTGCAACGCAAACCGATGCAGCCGCGCCGGCCAACCCCGAACTGGCGGCGGCGGTCGCCGCGGCAATACCGGTTGCCGCTGTCGCGCCGAAGGTTGCTCCCAAGGCACCGGCCGTTGCACGTCCGAGCGAAAGCGCTGCGCCAATCAAGACCGGCATTGCATCCAACGCCGACGATCCGTCCGCGGTATCGTCCTCGTCGGACGCCGCCGGCAAGCGCGCTGCTGCGCAAGCCTCCGCCACGGACGGCAAAGCGAAAGCCGACGGCGGTGCCGTCGACGCGGCGAAAGCCGAACCGGCAAAACCGGATGCGGCGGCATCCGCGGCGACAGGAGCAGCACCGCATGAGCATCGCGCCCCGGCAGCAGCTCCCGTTCAAACCGATGATGCCGGTCAGGCTGCAAACGCGGTCCAGCAGCCGCAAGCGCCATCCGCCACAACGCCCGCCACGCAACTAACCGTCACCGCGGCGACCGCCGCGGCAGTTCCACTGAACGGCTTGGCGCTGCAGATCGCCGTCACCGCGCAAAGCGGCAAGAGCCGCTTCGAGATCAGGCTCGATCCGGCCGAACTCGGCCGTATCGACGTTCGTATCGATGTCGACCGCCACGGCCAGGTCACCTCGCATCTGACCGTCGAGAAACCGGAAACACTGGCGATGCTGCGTCAGGACGCACCGCAGCTGCAGCGCGCGCTCGACAATGCCGGATTCAAGACCGGCGACGGCGGCCTGCAATTCAGCCTGCGCGACCAGTCCTCGTCCGGCCAGAACGCCGGCGACGAGGCCGGCCGCAACGCCCAGCGGCTGATCATCGGCGAAGACGACAGCGTTCCCGCCGCGGTCGCGGGACGAACTTACGGCCGCATGCTCGGATCGGGCAGCGGCGTCGACATCAGGGTCTAGGAGACGGACATGACGACAGCATCAGGCGTGGCACCTTCCGTCGTATCGGGTACGACACCGCTCCCACCCACCGACTCCTCCGGTGCGAGCCTCACCTCGACCGCAGGCTCGACGCTGGCAGGAAACTTCCAGACCTTCCTGACCCTGCTGACGACGCAGTTGCAGAACCAGAATCCGCTCGACCCGCTGGACACCAACCAGTTCACCCAGCAGCTGGTGCAGTTCGCCGGCGTCGAACAGCAGCTCAAGACCAATGATCAGCTGACATCGCTGGTGTCGCTGCAGCAGACCGCGCAATCGACGCAAGCCTTGGGGTTTGTCGGCAAGACCGCCGTGGTCGATGGCGCCACCACAAAATTGACCAACGGCGCGGCGACGTGGACGCTTGGCGTCGCATCCAATTCGAACGTCAACATCACCATCGCCAACTCGACCGGTCAGAACGTCTTCAGCGGCACCTATCCCGTCACCGCCGGCGACAACCAGGCTTTCACCTGGGACGGCAAGGGCAATGACGGCACGCAATGGCCGGACGGCAAGTATACCCTCACCGCCACCGCGGCGGATGGCTCAGGCAACGCCGTCGGGGTTTCGACCCAGATCCAGGGCCTGGTCAATTCGGTCGATCTGACGCAATCGCCGCCGCTGCTGTCGATCAACGGTCAGACCTACACAGTCAACCAGATCAAGAGCATCACGAACTGACGGACGAAGTCCGTCATTCCGGGATACGCGTCTTCGCGTGGACCCGGAATCCCGAGATTCCGGGTTCGCGCTGCGCGCGCCCGGAATGACGGTTAAAATAAATTAGCTTTTCATTCACACCCTGCTTCACCCCGGCACACATCATGGCGCCGGGGCGCGCTTTTATGTCGATTCGAAGGAGAATCGTATTTGGGCCCGGTGCTTAGGCAAATTTTAAGTCGAGGAGGGTACGTTGTCACAGTGAGTTCAGTGGTTGAGAGTTTGTGAGTACGCCATGACAGAACCCCATCGCCCGAGGGTAAAATACGTCATCGGGCCTGACGGCAGTCCGTTAACAATTGCGGACTTGCCCGCGCCGGGAACCAAACGGTGGGTCATCCGCCGCAAGGCCGAAGTCGTTGCCGCGGTTCGCGGCGGCCTGCTCTCCCTCGAGGAGGCCTGCAGCCGCTACACCCTGACGGTAGACGAATTCCTGTCCTGGCAGTTTTCCATCGATCAGCATGGCCTGGCCGGACTGCGCACCACCCGCATCCAGCAGTACAGACAATAAGCCCTACCGCCAACCCGCTCCATGTCCGTCCCCGCGCAGGCGGGGACCCATACCCTCCGTAGCAGTGTTGCGGAAGGTATCTACAGCTTGCGGAAGCGGTTGCCAAACAACGACCATCGGTGGTTATGGCTCCCCGCCTTCGCGGGGACGACGCGGAAACATTTTCCGAAAATTGGCTGCACCGCGCAAAGCCGGTTTTTCTCCTCTTCGACAATTCCTTCGCGCCTTTAACCTTCATTAACCATATCGAAACCATCCCATAGGCAATAATTGCCCAGTCGGCTCGTGCAGCCGAATCTTGGGGGCTGGTCCGTTGCAGGGTCTTGCGGGTTTCCTGAAAAGTCTGGGTGCGTCCCGGGTAATGGCGATGGTCGCGGTCACCGCCGCGCTGATCGGATTCTTCGGATTCGTCATCATGCGCGTCACGACGCCGCAGCTGACCACGCTCTTCACCGACCTGTCCCCTGAAGACTCCGCCGGCATCGTCAAGGATCTGGAACGCCAGGCCATCCCGTTCGAGCTGCGCAACGACGGCGCGGTGATCATGGTGCCGAAAGATAAAGTCACCCGGCTGCGCATGAAGCTTGCCGAAGGCGGCCTGCCCAAAGGCGGCGGCGTCGGCTACGAGATTTTCGACAAGTCCGACGCGCTGGGCACCACCAGCTTCGTGCAGAATATCAACCATTTGCGCGCGCTGGAGGGCGAGTTGGCCCGCACCATCAGGGCGATCGACCGCATCCAGGCGGCCCGCGTGCATCTGGTGCTGCCGGAGCGCCCGCTGTTTTCGCGCGAGATTCCTGAACCTTCGGCCTCGATCGTGGTGCGGGTGCGCGGCGCGCTGGAACCGCAGCAGGTTCGCGCCATCCGCCATGTCGTCGCCTCCGCCGTCAACGGGTTGAAGCCGCAGCGGGTCTCGATCGTCGATGAGGCCGGGCAGTTGCTGGCCGACGGCGCTACCGGCGATACCGATGGCGCCACCGGCGACGAGCGCCGCGCCGGCTTCGAGAAGCGCATGCGCAACCAGGTCGAGGCGATCGTGTCGTCGGTGGTAGGCGCCGGGCGCGCGCGGGTGCAGCTGTCGGCCGACTTCGACTACAACAAGGTCACCCAGACCTCCGACAAGTTCGATCCCGAAGGCCGGGTGTTGCGCTCCAGCCAGACCCGCGAGGAATCCTCCGCTACCGCCGAAAGCAACGGCCAGGTTACGGTCAACAACGAGCTGCCGGGCGCCCAGCGTCCGGACAATGCGACGGCCGCGCGCGACCAGAGCAAGAAGAGCGAGGAAACCAACAATTACGAGATTTCCCGCACCACCAAGACTGAAGTGACCGAGGCCGGACGGGTCAACCGCATCTCGGTCGCAGTGCTGGTCGATGGCAGCTATTCCAAGAACGAGAAGGGCGAGATGGTCTATGTCGAGCGCGGCAAGGAGCAGCTCGACCGCATCGCCTCACTGGTGCGCTCGGCGATCGGCTTCGACCAGAAGCGCGGCGACCAGGTCGAGGTGGTCAACCTGCGGTTTGCGGAAGCGCCGTCGGTGGTGCCCGTCAGCGAGCCCGCCGGCCTGCTCGGCATGCTGACGTTCACCAAGGACGACATCATGTACGGCATCGAACTCGCCGTCATGACGCTGCTCGGCCTCGTGGTGCTGTTCATGGTGGTGCGGCCGCTGGTCAAGCGCATCCTCGCCTCCGAACCGGTCGCGGCTATCGCCAGTGCCACCCTGCCCGCGCTGGCAGACGCCAGCGCGCAAGGTGGACAGAACCTCATTCCTGGCAACGCCGCCGCGCAGATGATCGATGTCGCGCAGGTTCAGGGCCAGGTGCATGCCCAATCGGTGCATCGCGTCGGCGAACTGGCCCAGCAAAATCCCAACGAAACCGCTTCCATCATTCGTCAATGGCTCTCCGAGCCCGCGTGATCTGACATGGCCGTACCGCAAACCACCGCCAATTCAAATAACGACATCGCCAGCGTGGTCGCGACGCTGGCGAGCCGTCAGGGCAATCGCCCCAAGAGCAAGCCGATGAGCGGCCCGAAGCGCGCGGCGATCCTGATGCTGGCGCTGGGGGAACAATATGGCGGCAAGGTCTGGTCGCTGCTCGAGGACGACGAGGTGCGCGAGCTTTCGATGGTGATGTCCAACCTCGGTACCGTCGAGGCCGACGTGGTCGAGGATCTGATGCTCGAATTCGTTTCGCGGATGTCGGCATCGGGCGCGCTGATGGGCAATTTCGACGCCACCGAGCGGTTGCTGGCGCAATATCTGCCCAAGGAACGCGTCAGCGGAATCATGGACGAAATCCGCGGGCCGGCGGGCCGCAATATGTGGGAAAAACTCTCCAACGTGCAGGAAGAGGTGCTCGCCAATTATCTCAAGAACGAATATCCGCAGACCATCGCCGTGGTGCTGTCGAAGCTGAAGCCTGAGCATGCCGCGCGCGTACTGGCGATCCTGCCCGAAGACATGGCGCTCGACGTGGTCGGCCGCATGCTGAAGATGGAGGCGGTGCAGAAAGAGGTGATCGAACGGGTCGAGCAGACGCTGCGCACCGAATTCATGTCCAACCTGTCGCAGACCCGCCGCCGCGACGCCCACGAAGTGATGGCGGAGATTTTCAACAATTTCGACCGTCAGACCGAAACCCGCTTCATCACCTCGCTGGAAGAAGACAACCGCGAATCCGCCGAGCGCATCAAGGCGCTTATGTTCACCTTCGACGATCTGGTGAAACTGGATTCGGCGTCGGCGCAGACCCTGATGCGCCACGTCGACAAGAACAAGCTCGGCATCGCGCTCAAAAGCGCCAACGAGGAAGTCCGCGGCTTCTTCCTCGGCAACATGTCGTCGCGCGCCGGCAAGATGCTGCTCGATGACATGGCGGCACTCGGGCCGGTGCGGCTGCGCGACGTCGATGAGGCGCAGGCGCTGCTGGTCAATCTCGCCAAGGACCTGGCGGCCAAGGGCGAGATCATGCTGAGCAAAAACCGCGCCGATGACGAGCTGGTGTACTGATGGGCGCTCCGGCAAAATTCCTGTTCGACATGGACTTCTCGGCCCCCGAGAAGGGCCGCGAGCGCGCGGCCACGCCGGCCGAGGTCGCGCAGCAGGTCGCGTCCGCCGAAGCCCGCGGCTACCACGACGGTTATGACGCCGCGCAGCAGGAAGCCAGGGTTGAAAGCGACCGCCGCACGGCGCTGGCACTGGAAGAGATCGGAATCGCGCTGCGCGGAATTGCGAAGGGGTTTTCCGGCGTCGAGGTCCGGATGGAAACCGAGGCGGTCGATGTAGCCGTAGCGGTAGCGCGCAAATTGTGCGGCGAGTTGATGGCCACCGAGCCGCTGGCCGAAATCATGGCGCTGGTGCGCGACTGCTTCGCCCATCTGGTCTCGACGCCGCATCTGGTGGTCCGCATCAACGATTCTCTTTACGACGCCGCGCGCGAGCGGATCGAGCGGATGGCGAAACAAAGCGGTTTTGAGGGCAGGCTGGTGATCCTGGCGGAGCCGGAGATCGACTCCGGGGACTGCAAGATCGAGTGGGCCGACGGCGGCGTGTTGCTGGAGCGCATGGCGATCGAAATGAAGATCAACGAACTTGTCGGGCGCTATATGGCGTCCCGCGATCAGGCCGGAACGGCCGAAGGATTGAGCCATGAGTGACACCGATACCCAAGTGCCGCTTCCCGATCTCAATGCCGCCGATCCGGCTGTGATCGACGACATCGGATATCACGACGACGAGCAGATTTCGCGAGTCGCCGCCGATCTCGAGGCGGTGTTCGACGTACCGGTGCAGGTCTCCGCGGTGCTGGGCCGCTCCAAGATGGACATCGGCGAGCTGCTGAAGCTCGGCCCCGGCACCGTGCTCGAACTCGACCGCCGCGTCGGCGAAGCCATCGACATCTACGTCAACAACCGGCTGGTGGCGCGCGGCGAAGTGGTTCTGGTGGAAGACAAGCTCGGCGTGACCATGACGGAAATCATCAAGGCGGAACGCGCCTGAGACTTTAGCTACGCGCGACGTGCGCGAAATGACTGACAGGAGAACACCATGCGGCTTCTCATCGTTGGCACCCTGAAGGGCCAGCTTACCACCGCCACCAAGATCGCCATGGACAATGGCGCTTCCGTAACCCATGCGGAGGACAACGAGCAGGCGATGCGGGTGCTGCGCGGCGGCAAGGGCGCCGACCTGCTGCTGGTCGATGTCGCACTCGACATCCGCGATCTGGTGATCCGGCTCGAGGCCGAACACATCCACGTTCCCATCGTCGCCTGCGGCATCGCCAGCGACGCCCGCGCCGCGGTCGCCGCCATTCACGCCGGCGCCAAGGAGTACATCCCGCTGCCGCCCGATCCGGAATTGATCGCCGCGGTGCTGGCCGCCGTCGCCAACGATTCCCGGGATCTCGTCTATCGCGACGAGGCGATGGCGAAGGTGATAAAACTGGCGCAGCAAATCGCGGGTTCCGATGCTTCAGTGATGATCACCGGCGAATCCGGCACCGGCAAGGAAGTGCTGGCGCGCTACGTCCATACCCGCTCCAACCGCGCCAAGAAACCGTTCATCTCGATCAACTGCGCGGCAATTCCCGAGCATCTTCTGGAATCCGAACTGTTCGGGCATGAGAAGGGCGCCTTCACCGGCGCCATCGCGCGGCGCATCGGCAAATTCGAGGAAGCCACCGGCGGCACGCTGCTGCTCGACGAAATCTCGGAGATGGACGTGCGGCTGCAATCGAAACTGCTGCGCGCGATCCAGGAGCGCGTCATCGACCGCGTCGGCGGCACGCGGCCGGTGCCGATCGACATCCGCATCCTCGCCACCTCGAACCGCAACCTGGCGGATTGCGTGCGCGACGGCACCTTCCGCGAGGACCTGCTGTTCCGGTTGAACGTGGTCAACCTGAAAATCCCGCCGCTGCGCGAACGTCCCGCCGACATCCTCGAACTGGCGCAGCATTTCGCGCGCAAATATGCCGACGCCAATGGCGTGCCGGTGCGCCCGATTTCCGCCGAGGCGCGGCGGGTGCTGACGTCCAACCGCTGGCAGGGCAACGTCCGCGAACTGGAAAACACCATCCACCGTTCGGTGCTGATGGCTGTTGGAGACGAGATCGGCGCGGATGCCATTCTCTCGCCCGATGGCGATCGTCTTGACCTCGCCAGGACCGCGCCGGCAGTGGCGCACGCCACCTTCGCCGCGGAGCAGGTCACCCGCGCGCTGGTCGGCCGCACCGTCGCCGATGTCGAGCGCGACCTGATCCTGGAAACGTTGAAGCATTGCCTCGGCAACCGCACCCACGCCGCGAATATTCTGGGCATCTCGATCCGGACGTTGCGCAACAAGCTCAACGAATACGCCGATGGCGGCCTGGCGATCACGCCCGCGGGTGCCGGCGAATATCACCGGGTGGCTGCGACAGCTTGATCGTGTCCCGGACGCGGTACGGCATTCTTCATGCCGCTCCGCAAGTGCTACGTGCTGCGCTGCGTCCGGGGAACGTTCACGAATAGCTCGGCGCGTCGGGCCTGCGAAAGATATGGATCGGATCGCCCGGCTGCAGGTCGCGTCCGGTGAACGCCGCATAGGCATACAGCGCGAGATAGCCGATCGCGAGCGCTCCGACGCAATAAAAAATCCAGATGCCGGCGCGTTTCATTCAGGTGTACGCACCGCGTTGCGCTGCCTGGGCAACGTGACGCTGCCACAGCCATAACAGCGGCACCAGGATCAACCCCACGATCAGACTGACGAGGATTCCAAGCGTCGCGACGCCATGACCGATCACGGCCATCAGGCGCGAGGCAGCGCCACACACCAGAATGAACGTCACCAATGTGATCCGCTCACTGCGATGTTCGATGTCGGGAATGCACGACCAGTAAATCAGCCCAATCGCCAGCAGCATGCCCTTGAAAAAGCGCACCGACGAGTCGATCGCGCCATCGTCGAAGATGTCCGTGAAGGCGGTGCCGAAAACCACACCCGCCAGGCCAAAGCCGACACCGACGAGACCGGCAAGGGCGACGGCGGCCTGAAGAAGTTTGCGTTCCATCGCGTGGGGCTCCTCGTCATTGCGAGCGAAGCGAAGCAATCCAGAGCCGGAAAGTAAAGTCTGATTGCTTTGTCGCGGAGTTTATCATCGGGCCGTCCAAAGGCCGGACCCGTTGGCTCCTCGCAATGACGACGTAGCGCTGCTACCCCGCCGCCGCAACGCTCGGCTTCGACGGCGCAACGCTTACCGCCAGCTTGCCGTAGCGGTCGGTGAAGGCCTCGGTGTCGATTTCCTCAAGCTGGATGGCGCCGTTCATCACGCCTTTCTTCCATTCCTCGTGTTCGGGGTCGGACTTGAATTCCGGCATCACTTCCCTGGCAAACAGCTCCAGCGATTCGCAGATGTGCTCGTGGCTGTTCTTGCCGGCCTGGTTGAGCAGGATCACCTGGTCGATATGCGAGGTGCGAAAGCGCCGCAGTTTTTTGGCGATGGTTTCCGGCGAGCCGATCAACCCGCCGCGCAATGCCGCCTCCTGCGCTTCCGGATTTTCGCGCTTCCATTTGTTGTATTCGTCCCACATGTTGACCGTGCCCGGCGCCGGGCGCGCCCGGTTCTGCCCCTGGCCGTAATAGCGCAGCGCGAACTGGAAGAAGGTGGCGCCATCGGCGCGCGCCCGCGCCTCCTCGTCGGTCCTGGCGCACATGAAGAACGACACCAGCGCCATGTTCGGATTGATCTCGTAGTCGGCGAGCTTCTTCAGCCGCTTGGTGATGGCGTTGTAATAGGCATGCACCCAGGCATGCGCAGCATCGGCGCTAACGAACTGGAAGCCGAGCGCGCCGAAGCCGTTCTGACCCGCGCGTTCGATAGTCGGCAGCTGCGAGCACGCCATCCACAGCGGCGGATGCGGCTTCTGCACCGGCTTCGGCACCACATTGCGCAGCGGAATGTCGAAATACTTGCCGTGATGCTCGCAGCCAGCATCCTTGAACATTGGGAAGATGGCGCGGACGGCTTCCTCGAACACCTCTTTCTTGGTTTCCATGTCGCGGCCGAAGGGCGTCAGCTCGGTGATCGAGGCGCTCTCGCCCATCCCGAATTCGACGCGGCCGTTGCTCAACAGATCCAGCACCGCGACGCGCTCGGCGACGCGCGCGGGATGATTGGTGGTGAGCTGGAAAATGCCATGGCCAAGCCGGATGTTCCTGGTGCGCTGGGAGGCTGCGGCGAGAAACGATTCCGGGGACGGCGAGTGCGAATATTCTTCCAGGAAATGATGTTCCACCACCCAGGCGTGGTCGTAGCCGCAGCGGTCGGCAAGTTCGAGCTGCGTCAGCGCGTCCTGGTAGAGTTTCAGTTCGCCGCCGGCCTGCCACGGGCGCGGCAATTGCAGCTCGTAAAAGATGCCGAATTTCATACTATGCCTCCCGCGGCTTTTTTGTTTGCCGCAGTGTAAACCTTCGAAAACCTAAGTCCACCGTCAAGCAATTCCGCGTGGCGGAAGGTGGCTTGCGCCGACGGTGCGAATGGTTAGCTTTGCGGGCAGTGAGTCGCGACAGACAATGGCGCGATTTTCTCCACCCATCGAGACCCATGCCCACCTTCACCCCGCATCAGGATTCCGCGCTGAAGGCCGTCGCCGACTGGCTCAAGGCGAAGCCCGGCAAGAATGGCACGCCGCCGGTATTCCGGTTGTTCGGCTATGCCGGCACCGGCAAGACCACGCTGGCGCGGCACATCGCCGAGGGTGTCAGCGGCGAGGTCAAATTCGCAGCCTTCACCGGCAAGGCCGCTTTGGTGATGCGCAACAAGGGCTGCGATAATGCCTCGACCATCCATTCGCTGATCTACCGCGCGCGCGAATCCGGCGTCGAGCAGCCGAGTTTCGAATTATGGGATGACGCGCCTGCGTCGAAGGCGAAGCTGATTATCATCGACGAATGCTCAATGGTAGACGCTGAAATGGGCCGCGACCTGATGTCGTTCGAATGTCCGCTGCTGGTGCTCGGCGATCCCGCGCAATTGCCGCCGATCCAGGGCGGCGGATTCTTCACCAATGTCGAGCCCGACGCGATGCTGACCGAGGTGCATCGCCAGGCCCAGAACGATCCGATCGTGCGGATGTCGATGGACGTGCGCGAGGGGCGCGAGCTCGATATTGGCCGTTACGGCGAGAGCGAAGTGGTGTCGCGCGCCGAACTCGATCCGGATCGCGTCATGCGCGCCGATCAGGTGCTGGTCGGGCGCAACAACACGCGGCGCGCCTACAACATGCGGGTGCGGCAGAAGCAGCACATCGAGGACCCCTTGCCGGTGGCCGGCGACAAGCTGGTGTGCCTGCGCAACAACCGCAAGAAAGGCCTGTTCAACGGCGGGCTGTGGCGCGTCAAGGCGCGCTCGGCGTCGCGGTCGAAGTCGCGCATCCTCAGCATGCGGCTGTCGCCGGATGAAGACTTCGGCGTCAAGGTGACAAAAGTCTCGGTTCGAACCGATTGCTTCGAGGGCGGCGTGGACGCGATTCCCTGGGAACAGCGCAAGCCCTATGACGAATTCGACTACGGCTATGTGCTGACCGTGCACAAGAGCCAGGGCTCGCAATGGGACGACGTGGTGCTGTTCGACGAAAGCTTTGCATTTCAGGACAGCCGCGCAAGATGGCTCTACACCGGCATCACGCGGGCGGCGAAGCGGCTCAGCGTGGTGGTGTAATCGTGCCCCGGACGCCGCGCAACGCGTAGCCCTTGCTAGCGGTGCGATGCAGAGCCGGGGCCGTAACGGATGCCGGCGTTTGGTACGGTCCCGGCTCTGCGGAGCGGCATGAAGAATGCCGCACCGCGCCCGGGACACGATGCTTAACCTGATGGAAATCACTACTTTTATTCACGAACTCGTGTGCGCAAGGCCGTAACAACGCGCCTGTTGCTGCGTATCTTGGTGGACGGAGAGAGCCGCGGCGATTGCGAACCGCGCGCGCCACGTCTTAAACTGCCCATCACCAACGAGGACATCCCATGCGCCGCACCCCATTCAGCCGCCTATCGCTCCGCGCCGTCATCGGCGCGCTGGCGATCACCGCTTTCGCCGCGGCGCCGTCGCGCGCGGCCGAAGACGCCGTCATCATTCCTGCTCCTGCCATGGACGCGCAGGCGTCCGACGGTATCCAGACCGCGGTTATCGCGGGCGGCTGTTTCTGGGGCGTGCAGGGCGTTTTCCAGCACACCGCAGGCGTGGTCAACGCGGTGTCGGGTTATGCCGGCGGCAGCAAGGCGACCGCGAACTACACCGTCGTCAGCACCGGTGCGACCGGCCATGCCGAAGCCGTCGAGATCAAATACGATCCGAAGAAAATCAGTTACGGCAAGATTTTGCAGATCTTCTTTTCGGTTGCGCACGATCCGACCCAGTTGAACCGCCAGGGCCCAGACTCCGGCACGCAATATCGCTCGGCGATCTTCACCGCCAATGACGAGCAGAAGAAGGTGGCGGATGCCTATATCGCACAGCTCAATGCCGCGAAAGTCTACAGAAAACCGATCGTGACCAAGGTCGGGCCGCTGGAAGGATTTTACGCGGCCGAGGACTATCATCAGGATTACCTGACGCTGCACCCGACCCAGCCCTATATTGCCTATAACGATCTTCCCAAGGTCGAAGCCCTGAAGAAGATCTTTGCGCAGGATTACATCGAGAAGCCGACGCTGGTGAGCAGCGCGAAAGTGACGAACTAACACCCCGTCATTCCGGGCCGCGAGTGAAGCGAGAGAGCCCGGAATGACGAAGAGAGGAAAAAACAATGACCGACACCAAAACCGCAAAAGTCGAAAAGACCGAAGCCGAGTGGCGCCGCGAATTGACGCCGATGCAGTACGCGGTGCTGCGCGAAAAGGCGACCGAGCGGCCGTTCTCGGGCGAATACGAGCACGAGCACCGCGCGGGCACTTACACCTGCGCCGGCTGCGGCCAGACGCTGTTCGAATCCGACGCAAAATTCGATTCCGGCTGCGGCTGGCCGAGCTTTACCGCGCCCGCGGCCGAGAGCCATGTCGATGCGGAACGCGATGTCAGCCACGGCATGGTTCGTACCGAGGTGCTGTGCTCGAAATGCAGCGGCCATCTCGGCCACGTGTTCGAGGACGGTCCGGGACCGACGGGATTGCGCTACTGCATAAATTCGGCGGCGTTGAAGCTGCAGCCGAGGTAAAACCCATCCATCGTCTTTCCGGGATGCGCCACTTGGCGCAGGCCCGGAATGACGACGGAGCAGGTTCCCGCCCATGGAACCCGGCGCCGCGATGTGCTTAGCTGCCATCTAGCGAATGGATCGGTCCTCATGCGTCGACCGCCTCGCTTTGAGGGAACGCGGATGTCGCTCGGACTGATCCTCATCATCATCCTGATCATCTTCTTGCTCGGCGGCTTCAGCGGCCGTTTCGGCGGTTACGGCTACGGCATGGGCCATTCCGGAATGGGGCTTGGCGGACTGATTTTGGTGGTGCTGCTGGTCCTGCTGCTGCTCGGCAAGCTCTGAGCATCGCATATAACTGAAATTACAGGCTTAATTCCGGCCGACCGGATCGCACCCGCGGATTCATCATCTGCTCCGCCAAGAGTCGCATTTCCGCAAAACGAGCCTATATTAAGGTCTGTCCTTGAAATGACGTCCCACCGGCCCGGCCGCCGATCGGCAGGGCTCTCACGCGGTATGTCGTCATTTCGTTTGCGTTCTTTTTGAGAAGGTCACTGACGATGGCTTCATTCAGCTACAAAACCAGCGCCGAACTGTTCCCCGCTGCGATCCGCAAGAAAAAACGCGCGGGTTTCGCCTATCGCCGCTTCGACACCGCCGCCGAAGCGGTGCGGTTTGCGATCGAGGAGTTGCCGGCGGATTCGCTGAATGGCGCCTATCTGCAGGTCGAGGAAGCGCGCTTCGACCAGAACGGGATTCGCACGCTGTACGACAGCGCGGAATTTCCGCTGGCGCGCCGCGCGCCCGAACCGCCGGCTGACCCCGTCACCAGCGATGCCAACGCCGACGCCGCCTGATCGCATTCAGGATCAAGCCTCCTAAAGCCTCGGCTGCTTCTCCAGCCAGCGGTGCAACATTTTGACGTTGCGGACGTTGGCGCGGAACATCACGTCGAAGGCGTCGCCGACCAGCGGCACCATGCCGACCACGCCGTCGACCGCGACATTGCCGAGCATCCGCATGGTGAGATACCAAGGCGCGCCGAGCGCGCGCGCCTCGCGCACCAGCCACAGCGAGATCGCGGTGGTGATGATGTCGCCGACCACCGGGATCAACCCGATCAGCCCGTCGATGCCGTAGCGCACCTTGGTGCCGGGCACGATGAAGGCCACGTCCAGCAGTTTCGCCAGCGCATCGAGCCGCGCCAGTCGCTGCTCGCGCGTCAGATTGCCGAACGGATTGGCGCCGGTGCCGAAATGAATCGTGTTGACGTGGACGCCGCCCGGGCCGGGTTCGCCTTGCCTGAACGAACCCTGCACGAACGGGCGTCGCCCCAGCGCTTCCGCGGGAATTTCGCGTCCTTCCTGGTCGATGATCGGTGCTGCGCGGCGTGTCTGTTGTTTCATGCGCTGTGACATGGTGCGGTCATCCCTGCCCTGCAAGCCTTCCATTTATGGCTTGCCCGAAAATGCGGCGCTGCGCGCCAGCGTCGCAAGGTCGCAGCCTTCGCAATAGCGCGCATCCTTGTAGTCGATCCAGTTATGCGCATAGACGCGCTCGCCCGGAATATTGTAGCGCGCCTGCAGCACGCGGACGAGAATGCGCCACGCCGCGATCTGTTCCGCGGTCGCAGGCCGCGCCACGTCGGGAAAATTGCCGGCGAATTCGACGCCGATCGAATTGGTCTTGATCACCTGATGAAAGGTCGGGCCGTTGTCGATGAACTTGTTGTCGTTGCGGTTGGCGCCGTCGCCATGGGTCGGGATCGCATCCTCCGGCACCGCCCAATACACCGTGCCGTCGGTTTCTACCCACACGGTGACGCCACGCCGGGTTGGGTTCTTCGACTGCGCCAGCGCCCCCGTTCGCGCCGAGCCCGCCCCACCCTCGGTCTGGTGCACGATGATGTTGCGCCAGGGGTTGGCTTTCGCCATATCGCCCCACGGCGACAACCAGACGATTTTCAGGCCCGGGATTTCCGGCGTTCCGGAGGCGCGCGCAAGCGTCGCGAGGTCAGGCGTTTGCGCGGAGGCGGCGGTGAGCATCGCGCCGAGGCAAAACGCTGCTGCGATCAGGCGAGTGGGCATGTGTTTTTGACCTCCGGCAATCATTGCTAAAAAGTCTATCACGCCACCTCTGCTTCGAGCCGAGCGTCATCGCCGCCCGCAAATCCCTTCGCGGTGTGTGGGAGGTTCAGGAGACCTCGCTCTCGAACGGAAGAGAGGGGAGGCGGAACGCCGAACGGCGCACCTTGGTAACAGCCGCGGCCTGTTTCAATCGGCCGGAAACAGAGGCACACGGCAACGCCCTCCGGCGCTCCAACGCGGCGACTTCTTCGGCCTTGGGACCTGACTACCGAGCGCGGGCTACGTCTTCGGACGATTTGCGCCGCCGAGTCCCGTACATCCGGGCAGTTTCCCCGCCCTTCACCCGTCTCCGTCCAGCCATTGAAGGCAGAGCCCCGTAGTGGGCCCGGACGGTTACCCAAGGCCCCCGGGTGCGCAGGGCACGACCCCCGCGCCCGCCGGCGCCGCATCCCGCCCCGCGCTACAAGCGTCCCGGCAACGCCCTCAAGTGGGACGGAATAACTAGGTTTATAAGCCAGTAATTGGAATATTGTCAATGAGCAAAGCATTAAATTTTTGCGGAGGTTGTTGAGGCTGGTAAGGCAGTAAGATATCTTACAAATGATGAACCGCGCCTCCCGTCAGCCTGCAGCGTTTTCCAAGGTTTCGGTCAAGAGCCAGACCGTAATTCCACGCGAGGTGCGCGAACGGCTCAAGTTGAAACCCGGCGATACCTTGCGCTACCGCGTCACGGACGACGGTATCCTGCTCGACAAGGCAAGCGAAGCCGGCGACGACCCGTTCGTGGCGTTTTCGGAATGGACTTCCGAGGCCGACGAGAAAGCCTATGGTGGCCTGTAAGCGAAAACTCCTCAGTGCCGAAAAAGCAGCCAATGTTTCCAGGTTCTCGCTAACGGATTGAAAATGATTCACTTTCCGTCATGGCCGGGCTTCGTCCCGGCCATCCACGTCTTTCTTGCGTCAGCGCCGTCCGGACGTGGATGCCCGGCACAAGGCCGGGCATGACGAACCAAATGGCGAGACCCAATTTCATTCGACACTTTTTCGGCCAGACTCTCAGGTCATCATTGCCGGGCTCGACTCCGCAATGACGAAACAGCCATCGCGCTTCGACGCTTTCGATATCGTGGTGGTGCCGTTTCCTTATGCCGACCGCCTCGCCGAAAAGCGCCGCCCTGCACTGGTCATTTCCAATCGCAAGCTCGCGCCATTCGGGCTGATATGGGTGGCGATGATCACCAGCGCTGACAATGCGCCATGGTCGTGCGACGTCGCGATTGCCGATCTCGCCCGCGCTGGGCTGCCCGCGCAATCCATGGTGCGCGCTGCGAAAATCGCCTGCATCGAGCCTGCCCGGATCGAACGCCGTGCGGGCAGACTCGATAAAGCGACGGCAAAAGCTGTGTCACAAAAGCTGAAGGGATTTTTGAACAGTACATGAGCCGCTTCACGGAACCGGAACCTCACATCCGTTTGAAGCGGAACAGGATGAAACCTGGAAACGTCTTCCATCGTCAGCCGTTGGTCCGGCGTCACTACGATGGAGACAATGAATGAACCTGAAACTCTTGACTGCCGTAGCCGTCCTGTCCACCGCGATCGCTGCCCCTGCCTTCGCGCAGCAGGACATGTCACGCGCGCAGGTCGCGCGCCATCATGAGGAAACCGCGCGGGTGATCGAACACCGTGACAGCGGATTCTGGCCGGCCGACGTAGCCGCCGGCGTGGTTGGCGGTGCGATCGGCACCGCGGGCGCCATCGCAACCGCGCCGTTCCGCGGCGACCGTTATACCTATAACGACGGCTACTATCATCGCTACAGCGGACCGAACGGTTTCGCCTGCCAGCCCGGCACCACGTTCCGCGGCGAGGACGGACGGATTCATCTGTGTCAGTAACAGATAGAGAAAGGAAGAAGGAGGCGGCCACGACGGCCGCCTTTTTCTTGCGCGCGATTCGCGCAGCGCGGCCGAGTGTAGGTTGGGCAACGGCGCTCTTGCGCCGTGCCCGTCACGACCGGGCGAGCGGCTTGGTGAGAAGGTGGTGGACCCGCCGGCTCTAGCGGAAATACTTCTTCAGATCGCCGTGATCGTGGACCGCGGACATGTAGTCCTTTTTGAAAACGGTCACAGTGCATTCATAGAGCGGATACGACGCGTCCAGAACCGCGAAGCGGGACAGATGCGTGGTGACGAAGTCGAACATTTCCCGCGGATCGAAATAATACAGCAGCGGATCGGAATAGCTGCGGTAGCTGGTAAGGAAGTTGAAGGCGATGGCCTTGTCCGCATGCAGATACATTTTCTTGATCAAGGCGAGGCACATCGTCTTCCATTCGCCGCCATCCAGGCCCGCGAGCAGGTTGAAGGCGCCGCTGAGCACAACGAAGTCGTAGCGCTCGTCGATGCCGCAATCGAGGAAATTACGGTTGCGAAGCGTCAACCCGGGATATTTTTTCGCCGCGTGATCGATCATGTCCTGAACGATTTCGGTGCCGGAATAGGCGATGCGCCGGTCGAGACCGCCGGATTGCAGAAATCCATAGAGATCGCTCAGTCCCGAGCCGACATCGTGAAGCGTGGCGCCCGGCCCGAGATGCGGCACAATGTTGTTCATCAATGCCTCGAAACGCAAATCGAGGCTGGTGCGGTCGCTCTGGTGGGTGCCGAGCGGGGTGTCGCCATGCTTGACGAACGCCGCGCGATAGGCGTTTCGCTGCGCGGCGACGATCGAACGCTCATCCATGGGAGCACCGGTTACAAAAATAGCAGCGCCGGCTGCGGTTCGGTCTCGCGGGTACGAACCGGGGCCACGCCGCTGTGCGATACCAGCGGCGGGCGAACGCGGGATTTGAGATAACTGCGGGCGTCCGGTCCCTCGTTCAGGATCAGGTCCAGCACCGTCACGTCATGCGCGAAGGCGCCATGCAGCTGGGCGTAATTCGGGTAACCGGAGTAGTCCATCCATTCCAGCGCGATGCCGGATTCGGCGAATTTCTCTTCATCGAGGTAGGTCCTGGCCGAGGGGCCGGACAGATAGATGTTGGCGCCGACCTCGCGGCAAATATTCGCCAGCCGCTCGGTGGGCGTGCCCCGCGCCTTGAGGTCGCGGGACGAGATGATTTCGGTGTCGATGCCGAGCTCGCGGCAGATGAATTTGAGCAGATGGACGTTGATGGCGCTTAGATTGTCCAGACCGGCCGCGACCTTGAAACAACGCTCCAGCTCTCTGGAATATTTTCTGAAATATGGCGCCCGCGCATAGGACTGGGCGATGCTGCGCCAGTGCTTTCTCACAAACGGATGCGCAATACGCATGCAGTCGATCGAATCGATCCGGTCGCTGCCGTGGCCTGGCGAGACCGGCACCGTCAGCCATTTCAGGCCGTGCTGGGTCTTGATCCGATTGCGATTGTGCCAGTGGTTCTTGCTGTATTTGACGTCGTCATAGACGACGAAGACATCGACCATCGCGATGATGTCGAAATAGCCCTTCCACGGAATATAGCACGACTGCAGAATCGCAGCGCGGCGGTCCTTCGGCGGAGACAACTCACTCATCAATACAGATCGTCATGAAAAAACGCGCGCCCGCCCGCTTTGGCGGGACCTTCCCGCGCTGATCACCACGATCTGTGGCGTATTACCAGCAATTTTCGGTTAATGATACGGATGCGTGCGACAGAATGGCTCAGAGGGGGCGAACGCCCCTACTCCCCCCACGCCGCGAACGCTTCCTGGAATGCGCGCTCGCCGGGAGCGCCCTTTTCGATGGCGATGATGGCGCGGCGCTGGTTGGCGTAGACCAGCGGCACGTCGAACCAGGAGCGCTCTTTCAAAAGCTGGACGTTGCGGGTGCGGTCGGAATCGACGTTCGACAGGCCGACCAGGAAGAAGCCGTCGGTTACCTTGACCGCGAGGCCTGCGAGCGGCGTGCCGCGGGCCTGCTCGTTGGATTTCATCAGGATGCCCGGCACATTGCCGACGCCGCCGCCATCGAAATTCTGCGGCAGGATGAAGGTCAGTTCCGCGGTGTGGCTGGCCGGCAAGGATGAGTCGGTGTTGCGGCGGAACGACATCGTCATCTTGAACTTGCGGTCGGGGATGTCGATGTCGGCGCGCACGGCGATATCGCCCTTGGCGTTGCCGGTGCCCTTGATCTGCTCGGTACGCCACACCACGGTGCCGACATATTGCCTGCCCTTGGGATCGGCGGGATCCTCGTCATACAGCACCACGCGCTGCGCCACCGGCGCCACCGTCTCCGGCGACGGAGGCTGGCCGACGCGATCGGCGATCTTCGGTTTCGGCGCCGGTGTGGTGGTGTCCTTCGGAGCTTCAACGGTCGCCGACGGTTTGAGCATGCCACGCATCGACGACCATAGCGACGGCCCCCACAGGATCGCGGCTCCCGCCAATATCAGCACGATGCCGATCGCGATCGCGCTCTTGAACGGAAAACCGCCGCCGCCGGTGCGCGGGACGCGCGCGGCCTTCTTCCTTTTTTCTTTTTCCGGCGCGCGCGGACGCGGGCTCGGCTGCTCCGGCGGCGGGGTCCAGCGCGCGGCTTCCTCGGCGGATTCATCGTAGGAATAGGGCACGTCGGGGTCGGCGCCGCGGTTCTCCATGCTCGGCTCGAGCCGGTCGAACTCCGGCGACGGCGACGGCACATTGGCGTAGGTTTTTCGCGCCGCGCGGTTGGCTTGCGCGGCGGCGCGGCCGAGATCGTCGGCGTCGGCGGCGATGTCGCGGAAACCGCGCACGCCCGGCGGCTGGGTCTGGTTCGGCGGCTGCGCGCCGGGCGGGCGATCGTTGGGATCGAAGCGGCGCGGCGCGCCTGATCGTTCGCGGGTCGGCGGCAGCGCCGGGTCCTGCATTCCGATCGAGGGCTGCGGCGGCCGCGGCGGTGGCGGATTTGAGGCCGGCGGAATCGGCGGCGGATCGACGCGCAGATTGCGCTGCGGCGGCGGCGCCGGCGGGCTCGGCGGGCGGGCGCGGGCCGGCGGTGCAGCCGGTGGATCGCCGGGTTTTGCGGGAGTGCGCGGGGTGCCGGCGCGGAATGCATCGCCGGCCCGCGGGCCGGAACGCGAGGCCTCGCGGGCGCGCTGGGCGGCCTCGGATTCGACCTTGCGCACCGCCTCTTCCAGCGACAGCCGCTCCCGGGTGATTTCGGATTCGGAAAGCGGCGGCTGCACGCCGCGCAGCTGCGCGATCAGCGCCGCGCGGGCCCGCTCATACAGCGCACGCCGGGCCTCGCCGGGAGCACTGGGGTCCAGTCCGGCAATGGCGCGGGCGATCAGCGGGTAGTAATCAGCCATATCTCTCTATCTGGACGCTTTCGGGTAATATCGCGTTAAGCCTCAAACGGGTTCTGTACCAGAATAGTATCCTCGCGTTCGGGGCTGGTGGAAAGCAGCGCGATGGGACATCCGACCAATTCCTCGACCCTTCGGACATATTTGATGGCCTGCGCCGGCAAATCCGCCCAGGAGCGGGCATTGGCGGTTGGCTCCTTCCAGCCCTCGATGGTCTCATAGACCGGCACCACCCGCGACTGCGCGCCCTCGCCGGCCGGCAAATGGTCGATTTCCCGGCCGTCCAGCATATAGCCGACGCAGACTTCGATACTGTCGAAACCGTCGAGAATATCCAGCTTGGTCAGCGCCAGGCCGTTGATGCCGCAGGTTCGCACGGTCTGGCGCACCAGCACCGCGTCGAACCAGCCGCAGCGGCGCGGGCGGCCGGTGTTGGTGCCGAACTCGCGTCCACGCTCGCCGATCTTGCGGCCGAGTTCGTTGTCCTGCTCGGTCGGGAACGGGCCCTGGCCGACCCGGGTCGTATAAGCCTTGCAGATGCCCAATACATAGCCGACCGCGCTCGGGCCCATGCCGGTGCCGGTCGCGGCCTGCGCGGCCACGGTGTTGGACGAGGTGACGTAGGGATAGGTGCCGTGATCCACGTCGAGCAACGCGCCCTGCGCGCCCTCGAACAAGATCCGCTTGCCCTCGCGGCGTTTTTGGTCGAGCAGCCGCCAAACCGTCTCGGCATAGGGCAGCAGCTTCGGCGCCAGCGCGCTCAGCTCTTTCAGGATTGCGGCGCCGTCGATTTCAGGGAGGTTGAGCCCGCGGCGCAGCGCGTTGTGATGCGCCAGCAACCGCTCGATCTTGTGCGGCATGGTCTGCAGGTCGTCGAGGTCCATCAGCCGGATGGCGCGGCGGCCGACCTTGTCCTCATAGGCCGGGCCGATGCCGCGCTGGGTGGTGCCGATCGCGGTGGCCTTGCTGGCGTTCTCGCGGATCGAATCGAGCTCGCGATGCAAGGGCAGGATCAGCGTGACGTTCTCGGCGACGCGCAGGTTTTCCGGACCGACCGCGACGCCCTGCGCTTTCAGCCTTTCCACCTCGTCGAGAAATGCCTGCGGATCGAACACCACGCCGTTGCCGATCACCGCCAGCTTGGATGGCCGCAGCACCCCCGACGGCAGCAGCGCCAGCTTGTAGGTGACGCCGTTGATGACCAGCGTATGGCCGGCATTGTGGCCGCCCTGGAAGCGCACGACGATGTCGGCCTGCTCCGACAACCAGTCGACGATCTTGCCCTTCCCCTCGTCGCCCCACTGGGCGCCGACGACGACAACATTGGCCATTACGGTAAGATTCCCTGCAGGTCATGATCCACCCAGCCGAAATGCGGCCAAGGCCGTTCCAATGCGGGGCATCTGAACCGGATAAAGGATGCGGGGGGTGGACGCAAGCGGGAACGGGGATTGGATGCATTACCGGATGGTCATCAAGCCATTGATATCCACGGGAAATTTGGGGCGGTCGATCCAAACCCGTCCCGCTTTGGAAGCCGCTAGCTTTTGCCCGCGGGCGGACCTGACCCCAGGCCGCGGTCTTCTTTCAACTTTACAAATCTCTGACCCATCTCGGTGACCGTGAGTCTGCCCACGAGATTTTCGCTTTCGGCCAAGTCTCCGATCTGAAAGTGCTCCAGATAGCCGTGATCTCGCAGATATCGCAGATCGTGGTCGAAGGCTTCATTCCTGCGATATTTGTACTCGCGGAACGGACCGGTCGGGTCCAGTGATCCCAAAGCCAGATATTTCAGCTTTTCGTATATGTGAAATGCCATTGAAAAAAGAATCAAATCATCGAGCATGCGTCGTTGCTCGTCTATCTTCTTCTCGAGTTGCTCGACTCTGACACCCGCGATCTGAAACGACTTTATGTTGGCGGTCACCAATGCTTGTCCGATAGCGTCCGCAATTTTTCCGAAAGCCTGAACGCTCCACGGAAGTACTGCCAAGGCAAGCAGCGTGATCCCGTAGCCATCCATCTTGGGCGTTCCGCGTGCGTGCAGAACGAACAAAATAACGCAAATGCCGCTGAACCCCACAGCAACAGGGCGCACTCCGAGTTCATGCATAAAGCGGGCCGAATATGACCTGAATCCGACTTGCTTCTGCTCGGCTTCGGTCATCTCTTTATCCTTCTCGTCCTGCAATTTACGGATGATAAAGTTTATTCTAGTCCTCGCAGTTGCGGGCGATCAAGGGCCGAAACCTTGCGCCGCCGCAAACTTCCGGCCAATCCGCCCCCGCCCCGCCCTACTTCACCCGCCTGTAAAAATTGCTCGCACTGCCGCGCCCTCCGCCGACGCCCGGGTTGGTGTTGACGAACTCCTCGGCGGTGAGCTTGTCGATGGTGCGGGTCTGCGCCGTCCCCTCCCAGTTCGGGAATGAAGAAGACACGATGTTGTAGGTGACCGTCCTGTGGGCTTCGTCGACCGTGTAGGTGCCGAATACCGACAGGCTGCGCCGCATGATCTCGGCGTATTCCTCGGGCGTGCCGGTCAGACGGTTGTTGGATGCGATCCTGGGCACGTCGCCGGCGACGTGGATCTGCGCGAAGCGGCCGTCGGGGGTGAAGATCAAGATGCCTTTCGGCGCCTCGCCGAACGGAAACGACTTCTTGCCGTCGGGCGCCGTTACCTCGGCAACCACGAAATTCCAGCTGCCGACGATCTGGTCCTTGAGACCGTCCGCCGGTTGCGCAGCCGCAGCACCTGCCGACAGCGCAAGCGCGAGCAAGGCGGCGATAGTCCTCGACATCATGGTTCCTCCCGGGGTTGTGTTGTCGCGCACGCTATCCCGGAATGCATCGCCACGCCATTCCGCGCGACCAACCGGAACAAACCACCCTTGAGACACTTGGCCCTTCGACACATCCCGTCTGGAGGACACAATGAACAAACTCGCGATCTCCCTCGCGGTGGGCGCAAGTGCGCTCTTCGCAACCGCCGCTTCCGCTGCGCCGCTCGCTGGCAATCCAGCGGTGAGCTTCGACAGCAACATCCAGAACGTCCGCATGGTCTGCAACGAAGACGGCCGCTGCTGGCGCGAACGCGGCGAACGCCGCGTCATCATCCGCGATTCCTACGATTACGTGCCGCGCGAGCGCTATATCGAGCGCCGCGGCTACGAAGGCCGCGGCTATGAAGATCGCGGCGGCATCGGCTTCAACGCTCCCGGCGTGAGCGTCGACATCGGCACCGGCCGCTACTGAGCAATAAAAAATGCATCAAAAGGCCGCGGAGAACCCGCGGCCTTTTTGGTTCTGCCGCGAACGAGATCTGCGCGCCGGGGCTGCGGTTGCGGGTTACGGTAGCTCCGCGATCAAAAACGCGCAGACATCAAGCCGACAACACAACACTATTCTGGAGAACACCATGACCAGTGCCGCGCAGGCTTTCCTGCTGACCGCAGGCTTATTCGGACTTTCGTTCTTTACGATTTTCGCCATCTGGTATGCCGAGCGGCTGCGCGTTGGCGCTCCGGCGAAGTTTCCGGGTTAAACAAAAAATTAGCCTCGTTGTCGTCCCCCAGGCGGGGACCCATACACATTCTCGTCAATGCTACGAACGGTTGTTGAAACGTATCGTTTTAACAACGACCGCCGGTGGTTATGGGTCCCGCCTGCGCGGAGACGACTCGGTATGTGTGGCTAACCGGGCGGCATGCGCATACGCGCAATGCATCAACACCATTGATGCCTTGCTAAAATCCGTGTCTGTGAGCGGCCATGACCGCCTCCACCCCGTCTTCCCGCAGCCGCTTCGCCTGGCTCGCCAACCAGCCCTATCTGCTGCTTAGCCTCACCGCGCTGTTCTGGGCCGGCAATGCCATTGTGGGCCGATATGCTGCGGGGCATATCGCGCCGGTGACGCTGTCGTTCCTGCGCTGGAGCGGCGCGTTCCTGATCGTACTGCCGTTCGCGTGGCCGCATCTTGTGCGCGACTGGCCGCTGATCCGCGAACGGCTCGGCCTGATGGTGCTGCTGTCGGTCACCGGCATCGGCGGCTTCAACACCTTGCAATACTGGGCGCTGGAGCACACCCAGGCGCTCAACACATTATTATTGCAGTCGGCGGGGCCGCTGTTCGTCGCGATCTGGTCGCTGGCGCTGCTCGGGGTGCGGCTGACGCTGGCGCAGGCCTGCGGCATCGCAGTCTCGCTATGCGGCGTGCTGGTGATCCTGCTGCATGGCGATCTCACCACGCTGAAGAACATCGAATTCAACAAGGGCGACGTCATCTTCACCGTCGCGCTGGCGATCTTCGGGCTGTATTCGGTGCTGACGCTGAAGCGGCCCAACATTCACGGCCTGTCGTTCGTCGGCTTCACCTTCGGCGTCGGCGCGGCGTGCCTGATCCCGGGCTTCATCTGGGAACTGTTCTCGCGGCCGCTGATGCAGCTCGACGGCACTAATCTTTTGTCGCTGGTCTATGTCGCGGTATTCCCCTCGACGCTGGCCTATCTCTGCTTCAATCGCGGCGTGCAGCTGATCGGCGCCAACCGCGCCGCGCCGTTCTTTCACGTGGTGCCGGTGTTCGGCTCGGCGATGGCGATTTTCTTTCTCGGCGAGCAGCCGCACTGGTTTCACCTGTTCGGCTACGCGCTGGTGCTGACCGGCGTCTATGTCGCCTCAAGGAAACCGGCGGTGCGATAAGGATCAACGGCAATGCTCGATAAAGATCAGACAGAAGCGGTGGCAAAGACCCTGCACGATCACTGGCTGGCCGGCAGCAAGCTCGGCACGCTGCCGCCATCGCAGCGCCCGCGCGACCGCCGGGAAGGCTACGCCATTCAGGCGGCGATGGAGAGCCGTTCGGCCGGTGTATTCGGCTGGAAGATCGCAGCCACCAGCGAGGCCGGGCAAAACCATATCAACGTCGCCGGCCCGATGGCGGGACGGCTCTTCACCGAACGGGTGATCCCGGATGGCGGCACCGCGTCGATGGCCGGCAACGAGATGCGGGTCGGCGAGCCGGAGTTTGCTTTCCTGATGGGGCGCAGCCTGACGCCGCGGCCAACGCCCTATTCGGTCGAGGAGGTGTTGAGCGCGGTAAAGTCCCTTCATCCGGCGATCGAATTGCCGGACTCGCGCTTCGCCGACTTCGCCGGCGCCGGAGAAGCGCAACTGATCGCCGACAACGCCTGCGCACATCTGTTCGTGCTCGGCCAGCCGACGACGGCGGACTGGCGCGCGGTCGATCTCGTCGAGCACAGGCCGGTGGTGACCTTGCGCGGCCAGCGCTTCGTCGGCCATGGCAGGAACGTGCTCGGCGACCCCCGTGTCGCGCTGGCCTGGCTTGCGAATGAATTGCGAGAACTGGGCGTCACGCTCAAGGCGGGCGAGGTGGTGACCACGGGCACGTGCCATGCGCCGCTGCCGATTGGGTCCGGCGATCTGTTCGAAGCCGATTTCGGCGCCTTCGGCAAGGTTTCGGTCGCGCTCAAATGAGCCGGCTGCGCCGATCAACGCGTTCGTTCATGGCAGCAGACCGGACACCATCGCCGCAAGCTCGGCCTGGCGGAACGGTTTTGTCAGCCGCGGCAGGTCGGAGGCGATGCCTTCGGCTTCCGCGAAGCCCGAGATGATCAGCACCGGCGTTTCCGGCCGGCGCGCGCGCACCGCATGCGAAAGATCGACGCCGGTCATGCCGGGCATCAAATGGTCGGTGATCAAGAGGTCGAACAGCGCGCCGCTGTTGACGATTCCAAGCGCGTCCTCCGCGGAATTCGCCTCCAGTACCGAAAATCCCAACTCGACCAGCATGTCGGCGGTGCTCATGCGCACCATGTCGTCGTCGTCGACCAGCAGCGCCGTCCCGGTCGCGCCGCCGGTGTCGGCGGTATCCGAAACAACCTGATTGACGTTGGTCGTCTTGTCGCTGACGGGCAGCCACAGCTCGACATTGGTGCCGAGACCCGGCTTGCTGGAGATCGACAGCGAGCCGCCGAGCTGGGTGGCGAGCCCGTGCACCATCGACAGGCCAAGGCCGGTGCCCTTGCCGACGCCCTTGGTGGAGAAAAACGGCTCGATCGCGCGCGCCAGCACTGCCTCGTCCATTCCGGTGCCGGTGTCGGCCACCGATATCCGCACGTAAGGCCCCGGCTTCAGCTTCGAGCGATGACTTTGCTGCACCAGCTCGGGCGACGCGGAAATCCGCAAGGTCCCGCCTTGCGTCATCGCGTCGCGCGCATTCACGCTCAGATTGAGGATCGCCATCTCGAGCTGGTTCGGGTCGGCATTGGCCAGCGGGACGTTCTTCGCTGCATCCACCACGACCTGAATCTGCGGGCCCGTGGTGCTCTCGATCAGCTGCGCCATCCCGGTGACCAGTTCGGCCACATCGACCGCGACCGGTTGCAACGGCTGCCGCCGCGCGAATGCCAGCAGCCGCTGCACCAGCGTCTTGGCGCGGTCGGCCGATTGCAGCGCGCCGCCGATCAGCCGCTGCTCACGTTCGCCGCCCACCCGGCGCCGCTGCAGCATGTCGAGGCTGCCGATAATGGGCATCAGCAGATTGTTGAAATCGTGCGCCACGCCCCCGGTCAATTGCCCCATCGCCTCCAGCTTCTGCGACTGGCGCAGCGCCTCCTCGGTCATGCGCAGCGTTTCCTGCGCTTCGCGCTCCGCCGTGACATCGCGTCCGACCGCGTAGATCACCGCTTCGTCCATGGTGGCGGTCCATGAAATCCAGCGCCGCGTCCCGTCGCGATGCGGAAACTGGACATCGAAGCGCGTTTCCTTTCCGGCCAGCAGCAGCTGCGTCAGCTGCGCGCAGGCTTTCCTCAAACCCTGATTTTGGCTTGCCGGCAGGCTCGACGACAACAGATCGCTCTCGGTCCAGCCGACCGCGACGGCCCAGGCCGGATTGGTGCTGAGCCAGTGTCCTTGCTGGTCCAGCACCAGCAGCAGGTCCTGCGACACGTTCCAGATCCGGTCGCGCTCGCGGGTCCGCCGCGCGACCTGCACCGAGAGCGACTCGTTGAGGTGGCGCAGTTCGATCTCGGCCTGCTTGGCGGCGGTGATGTCGTGGGCGACGCCGATAAAGCCGATATGCTTTCCGGCCGGGTCCCATCGCGGCTGCGATTCCGAGCGCATCCATCGCCACTCGCCGTCGGCGCGGCGGTAGCGTGCCTCGAGCGCGAATGGTTTCCGCGACGACTCGCCGGCAACCTGCTCTTTCAGGATTCTCGGCAAGTCTTCCGGATGCAGCACCTTGCGCCAGTCGAATACCAGCGCGTCCTCGTAAGCCACGCCAAGGAAATCCAGATAGGCCTGGTTGGCGAAGGCGCGCGTGCCCACCAGCGTGCTGACCCACATCGGCACCGGCGCGCTGTTGGCGATCAGGCGAAACCGTTCCTCGCTTTCGCGCAGCATTTCCCGCGAAAAAACCCGGTCGGTAATGTCGATATGCGCACCGACAAGCCGCAGCGGCCGGCCATCCGGGTTTCGCTCGATCCGGGCTTCCATGGCGATCCATCGAATTTGCCCGTCGCTCGGCCTGACGATGCGATATTCGGATGAGAACTGTTCTTTTGTCCCCGCGACCGCGTCCCGGAAGCTCTGTACGGCGCGGTCGCGGTCGTCGGGATGCAGTCTTCGAATCCAGTCTTCGTGGGTGTCGTTCGCGTCAGGCGGCAATCCATGAATGGCGAGATATTCCGGCGATCGCGGCTCGTTGCGAAAGCCGTCGCGCAGATCGACGGCGACGCCGGCGACCTTTGCGATCTGCTGGACGCGGGCGAGTTCGCTCTCGCGCTCCCGCAACGCCGCTTCAGCGCGGCGGCGCTCGGCGACTTCGCGCTCCGCCGCCTGGAACAGGCGGGCATTGTCGATGGCGATCGCGGCCTGCGCCGCAATGCCGGTCACGAGCCGCTCCGCACGGTCGGTGAAGATGCCCGGCTCCGGGTGGCCGAAGAACAGCCCGCCCAGCACTTCGCCCGATCGCGAGATCACGGGAGCGGCGAGATAGCTGCGCACCGGCAGATGGCCCTTCGGCATGCCGTAATGCGGATCGTTATGGCCGTAGCGCGGGTCTTTCAGGATATCGTCGGAGCGAACCACGCCTTCGCCGTTGAAGGTCGGCGCAAACACCGCCGTGTTGCGCGGCATCGGAAATTTCGAGAATGCCTCGCGCGGCACGCCGGACAAGGTATAGAGCATGTAGCTCTCGCCGCGCTCGTCGAGCAGGTTGTAGAAGAACGAACCGAACGCCGCCCCGGTCAGGTCGGTGGCGGCGTCGGTCACCACCTGCACCGCGCGCTCCAGATTGAGTTCGGCGGCGACCACGGAGCCGACCTTGTTGAGCAATTCGAGGACGTGGCTTTCTTCCTGCAGCAATCTGGAGCTGTTCATGCGCGTTCGCGACAGCTCGATATTGGCGGCGACCCGCGCCAGCAGTTCGCGCGCGCTGAACGGCTTGACCAGGTAATCGTCGGCGCCCCGGCGCAGGCCTTCGACCTTGGCCTCGTCGCCGGCGCGCGCCGACAGCACGATCACCGGCACGCCGCGCAGTTCGGGATTGCCGCGCAGCTTCTCGATCAGCCCAAAACCGTCGAGCCCGGGCATCATGACATCGGTGAGGATCAGATCGGGACGCGAGCGCCTTGCCGCCGCGAATGCCTCCTCGCCGTCGGCGGCGGCGTTGACCTCATAGTTTTCCGCGAGCAGCCGGACCAGGTAATCGCGCATGTCGGCGTTATCATCGGCGACCAGGACCCGCGCGCCGGCGGCAGCTGCGAGCGGCTGATGCGGCGCGTCCGGCTGCCGTGCGGCTGCGCCGTCGGGAAGCCAGCGCAGCGCTTCGCTGACAAAGGCTTCGGCCCGCGTCGCCGTCGATGTCTGCGTCCGCGCGGCCTCGAGCCGGTGCTGCGGCAGATGGGTGTGGCCGAACGGCAGCCGCACCGTAAAAATGGTGCCTTTGCCGACGGCGCTCTCGACCGAAACTTCGCCCTTGTGCAGTTCGATCAGCTCCTTGACCAGCGCAAGCCCGATACCGGTGCCCTCATAGGTGCGGCCGCGCGCACCCTCGACGCGATGGAAGCGGTCGAAGATCAGCGGCAACTCGGATTGTGGGATTCCGGTGCCGGTATCGCTCACCCGCAGCACCGCGCGGCCGCCGGCTTCAGACAGTTCGACCTTGATGCCGCCTTCAAGCGTGAACTTGAACGCGTTGGAGACCAGATTGAGGACGATCTTCTCCCACATCTCATGATCGACAAAAACCGGCGCGGACAGTTCCGGCGTATCGATCGACAGTGTGAGGCCTGCTTTCTCGCACGCCGCGCGAAAGCTTGAGGCAAGATCATGCGTCAATGCTGCAAGGTCGGTCGGCTGATAGACCGCCTGAATCCGGCCCGCCTCGACCCGCGAGAAGTCGAGCAGCGCGTTGACCAGTTTCTGCAGGCGCAGCCCGTTGCGCTGGGCCATGGTGATCCGCTCACGCTGGCGCGGGCTCAACTCCTCCTCGGCATCGGCCACCGAATCCTCGAGCGGCCCGAGCATCAGCGTCAGCGGGGTGCGGAATTCGTGGCTGATATTGGCGAAGAACGCCGTCTTCAATTCATCCAGTCTCGCCAGTTCCTCGCGCTGGCGCGCGATCTCGCGCTCCTGCGCCTTCTTCTCGGTGATGTCGCGGCCTTCGGCGGCGATGAAAACGACCTTGCCGTGCTCATCCTTGACCGGCATCAGCGAGGCGTCGATGATGATGGTTTCGGTACCACCGGCGCGCCCGTAGATCTCGGCATCCCAGCGGACGAATTCGCCAAGCGCCGCGCGCCGGATCATCTCGCGCAGTTCGGCATTGATCTCTGGCGATACCTGCCACCAGAAAGTGGTCCAGAACGGCTTGCCCTCGACCTCGGCGAGCCTGATCCCCACGCCGTCAAGCGCGACCTGGTTGATTTCGAGCACCGTGCCCCCGGCGTCCAGCAGGCCGACGAACCGGACCATGGAATCCAGCGTGATGCGGGCGATCTTTTCCCGGTAGCGTTCGCGGGTATCGCCGGCCAGAAGCTCGGTGCCGCGGACGTTGACGAGATTGGGCATGGGTGGGCCGGTCGGCGAATCTTGCATGCGTCCCCCAGAGCGCAAATGACCGGATGCGGCGGTCGACCGCGGGACCCTGCCACCGCTTTTGCGGGAATCCCCAACCGTGGGAAACACCGCTGCCGCCAACTGGTTCCATTGGATTTTTGCAGCCCGGGAGCCCCAAACTCAGGCTGGCCGGCTGGGCTAGGCTGAAGCCTTGAACTTGCTGTAGGCTTCATGGGTCGCCACGATGACATGCTCCTCGCACCCATTGGTGCGATGCGGATCGCATTGCGTCTCGCAATCCTGCGACGTCATCATGCCGGTAAATGCGGCGAGCGTCGGGTAATAGACCAGCGCGACATAGTCCCATTGGTTGCCCGGTTCGCCGCCGAGCGCGACGGCTAACGCGTTGCCGGTCCATAGCAGCGTACCGCCACGCGCCTTGATCATCGGCACGGCCAGCGCGCTGTAGCGCAAATACGCATCCACCCGTTGCCGTCGCCATCGAGCGAGCGTTCGCGGAAGCGCATCAGGTTCAGCATCACCACGGGGGCGGTCTGATCCAGTTCGCTCAGACCTTTGACGTTCAGCAAGTCCACGCCCATTCTGTTTCCTTTTCGTTCGCAACATGCATCATGATGTTGTGTGGCTGCGGCTACACATACGCAACCGCCGCAGCATCATTCACCATCGCAGAACAAATTAACCTTGAGCATCTTTGTCCGATGGTTCCGGAATGATAGTATCTCCGGCTGTACCCTGTTGTGTCTGGAGTAGACCATGGCCCCGCGCGCCAACTGGAAGGGCTTTTTGCGCCTTTCCCTCGTCACCTGCCCGGTTGCATTGTTTCCGGCGACGTCCGATTCCGAAAAAATCAGTTTCAACCAGATCAACCGTAATACCGGCCATCGCATCAAATACATGAAGGTCGATGCCGATACCGGCGAGGAGGTGTCGTCCGACGACATCATGAAGGGCTACAAGGTCGATACCGACACCTACATCGAAGTCTCCAAGGACGAACTCGACAACATCGCGCTGGAATCCACCCGCACCATCGAGATCGACCAGTTCGTACCGAAATCGGAAATCGACGATCTCTATCTGGTCCGTCCCTATTACATCGTGCCCGACGGCAAGGTCGGCCATGACGCCTATGCGGTGATCCGCGAGACCATCCGTTCGCTCAACAAGGTGGCGCTGGCGCGCGTGGTGCTGACCAACCGCGAGCACGTCATCGCACTGGAAGCGCGCGACAATGGGCTGATGGGCATGCTGCTGCGCTATCCCTATGAGGTGCGCAATTCGGCCGAGTATTTCGACGATATTCAGGACGTCAAGATAACAAAAGACATGCTTGATCTTGCCAAGCACATCGTCGAGCAGAAATCGGGCCATTTCGATCCTTCGAGCTTCGAGGATCACTACGAAGCGGCACTGACCGAACTGATCAACAAGAAGCGCAATGGCGAGCGTATCGCCTCGGCTGCAAAGCCGGTGTCGCGCGACAACGTGATCAGCCTGATGGACGCGCTGAAACGCAGCATCTCCGGCAAGCCCGCGCCCGCGGCAAAGCCGGCAGCGGCGGAGAAGGCCGTGAAGGGCAAGAAACCGCGCAAGGCAGCCACGGGCCAGCGCGAAATGCTGCTGCCGATCGCCGGCAAGCGCGCCGCCAAGGCGGAGGAAAAGCGCGCGCCGAAGGAAGTGAAAGCGAAGTCGCGCGCACGCAAAGCAGGATAGTTTTGTCGTCCCCGCGCAGGCGGGGACGACACCGGGTTAGTTGATCAGGCATAGCACCATCCCGGCATTGAGTGTTGCCGCGCGTTTGGCGTTTGGGCAAAATTCTCCTCGCCCGATGATCGCACGCAAGCCTCCGCCCGCCGCCTCTCCGGTCGCGTGGCTCAACCAACAGCCCTATCTGCTGCTCAGCCTGACCTCGCTGTTCTGGGCGGGCAATATCGTGCTCGGGCGCCATGTCGCCGGTCATGTGCCGCCGATCACGCTGTCCTGCATCCGCTGGGTCGGCGCGCTCCTGATCCTGCTGCCGTTCGCATGGCCGCATTTTGCCCGCGACTGGCCGGTGCTGCGCGTGCGGCTATTGTTCATCGTGGTGCTGTCAATCACGGGCTTTGCCGTCAACAACACGCTGTCGTACTGGGCGCTGCAGTATACCCAGGCGCTGAACGCGCTGCTGATACAGTCGTCGGGGCCGCTGTTCGTGGCGCTCTGGTCGCTGGTGCTGTTCGGCGTGCGGCTGACCTCTGCGCAACTGATCGGCATCACCATTTCGATGCTCGGCGTGCTCACCATCATTCTCGGCGGTGATTTTTCGGCGCTGGCCGGCATCCGCTTCAACAAGGGCGACGTGATGTTCGCCACGGCGCTCTGCGTGTTCGGGCTTTACTCCGCGCTGATGCCGCGGCGGCCGGTGACGCATCCATTGTCGCTGATCGTGGTCACCATGGGCATCGGCGCGCTGTTGATGGTGCCGGGCGCGCTGTGGGAATTTTTCAACGGCTTTACGCTGAAGCCCGACGCGCTCACGATCGCGACGCTGGTCTATGTCGTGATCTTCCCTTCCGCGCTGGCCTATCTGTTTTTCAACCGGGGTATTGCGCTGATCGGGCCGAACCGCGCAGCACCCTTCTTCCATCTGGTTCCAGTGTTCGGCTCGGCGATGGCAATCCTGTTTCTGGGCGAGCAGCCGCGGCTGTTTCATCTGGTGGGATATGCGCTGGTGCTGGCCGGCGTGGTGATCGCGTCGCGGCAGGCGTCGGCGTGAGTCTCGTGTCCCGGACGCGGTGCGGCATCCTTCATGCCGCGCCGCAGAGCCGGGTCCGCACCAAGCACCGAGCCTCGTTGCGGCCCCGGCCCTGCAGCGCACCAGGCCGCAAGTGCGGCCCGCTGCGCTGCGTCCGGGGAACGCAGGCGGCACCACTTCCGCTTTGCATTCGGGCGGGCTAGCTTGCTGACAACCGGTCAAGAAACGGAATTGGGAGAGGGAAACAGAATGGTCTCGTACTTTTCGCGCGCTGCCGTGCTCGCGCTTGTGTCCACCGCGTTAATTTCAAGCGCGCTCGCGCAAACACCCGCCTACCCCACCCGCAATATCACGCTAGTGCTGCCGTTCGCCGCCGGCAGCGGCACCGACACCACCACGCGCCTGATCTCCAAGGAACTCGGGCAGGCGCTCGGCGTCAGCATGATCATCGACAACAAGGCCGGCGCCAACGGATCGATTGCGGCGAGCTATGTCGCGCGCTCCGCGCCCGACGGCTACACGCTGTTCGTGACCACCAACACCACGCATTCGGCCAACCCGTTTCTGCTGAAGAACATGAGCTACGATCCAATCAAGGATTTCACGCCGATCGCTCGCACAGGCGACCTGCCCTTCATGCTGGTGATCAATCCGGAAATTCCGGCAAATTCGGTGGCCGAACTGATTGCGCTTGCGAAGAAGGATCCCGGCAAGCTGTCCTATGCCAGCGGCTCTTCGTCGGCGATTGTTTCGGGCGCCACCTTCGCGCGCCTCGCCGGCATCGACCTGCTGCACGTTCCCTACAAGAGTTCACCACCGGCGCTGACCGACGTCATCGCCGGCCGCGTCTCGATGATGTTCGTCGACGTTCCGACCGGCCTGCCTCATGTCAGTGGCAAGGTGCTGAAGGCGCTCGCGGTGACGACCAAACAGCGTTCGGCGCTGCTGCCCGAGCTTCCCACTATGGATGACACAGTGAAGGGGTTCGACGTCACGTCATGGCAGGGCTATCTCGGCCCGGCCAACATGCCGAAGGAGATCGTCACCCGGCTGAATGCGGAAATCCGCAAGATCGTCGAGCGGCCGGACATCAAGAATCAGCTCGCCGAGCGTGGCATGGAAGCGTTCTCCGGCACGCCGGAGAGTTTCGACGCGTTCCTGAAGGAGCAGCTTGTGGTATGGGAAAAGCTGGTCACGGATGCGGGTATCGAGAAGCAGTGAGGGTGTCGTCCCCGCGCAGGCGGGGACCCATAGCCACCGCTGTTAATGGTTGCGCAAGACAAGTGCCCCAGCTCTTCGCCTAGATCGAAAACCCTGTGGTTATGGTCCCCGCCTTCGCGGGGACGACTCGCGGTTGGCTCGCGCGATCGTCTCACTCCTTCTTCGTCCGGTAATCCCCGAACGTGGTGTCGCGCTGGTCGAGCTGCGCCTTGACGCTGCCGCCGTCGCGGCGGAAGGTCGACATGTAGGCGCGGCTGGCCTCGGTGGTGAAGGCCAGCGCCTGGATTTCGGTGCCGGCGCGCATCGCCGCGCGCGCGCCCATGATCTCCATCGCGCGATGCACCGAACGCTTGTTGAGCTGCTGCAATTCGATCGGCACCTTGGCGGCGCGTTCGGCAAAATCGAGTGTGCGCGCCTCAAGCTGGTCAAGCGGAAACGAACGCGTGGCAAAGCCCCATTCCGCGGCCTCGCGGCCGGACATTGCATCGCCGGTCAGCATCAGCTCCATGGCGCGGCGCATGCCGACCAGCCATGGATGATACTGCATGTCCGGCGGGCTCATCAGCCGCACCGGCGGATATCCTATCTGGGCATCGTCGGCGACATAGACCACATCGCAGGCGGTGGCGAGTTCCGTGCCGCCGGCGAGACAATAGCCATGCACCTGCGCGACCACCGGTTTTGCAAGATCCCAGATTCCGAACCAGCCCTCGACCACATGCCGCGACCATTGCCCCGGCCCCGCCGCCGAATGCCAGGGCTGATCGACCGAATTGTCCGACGACAGGTCGTAGCCGGCGGAAAAGCACGAACCCGCGCCGCGCAGAATCGAAATCGAAATATTCTGGTCGCGATCGGCGGCCTCCAGCGCGTCGAAGATTTCGCCGCGCAGACGATTGTTCAGTGCGTTGCGTTTGTCCGGCCGGTTCAGGGTGATGCGGCGGACCCGCGGGCGCGGTTCGTCAATGAGGATGTGATGGTAGGGCATGGCGCGCTTCTCCGGCTTCCCGGCGTAAGCTTAGACCGTAGGGTGGGCAAAGCGAAGCGTGCCCACCGCGACTCGTCCACACCTTACCGCCGTCATCCTGAGGTGCTCGCCGCCTCTCGCGGCGTGCCTCGAAGGATGGAAGCGAGCGCAAGTGGCGATCGTTCGAGACGCCGCAAGGGCGCGGCTCCTCAAGATGACGGGAGTGAGACGGTCAGAACCGCAGCGCCTTGGCCTGCTTGACCTGCGGCAGTTTCTGCACCTCGGCCAGCACCTCGTCCGGCACGGCACCATCGATTTCGACCAGCGCGATGGCGTCGCCGCCCTGCTTGTTGCGGCCGAGATGGAAGGTGGCGATGTTGATCCTGGCATCGCCGAGCAGGCTCGCGAACCTGCCGATGAAGCCCGGCTTGTCCTCATTGGTGACGTAGATCATCGACTTGCCGAACTCGGCGTCGACCCGAATACCCTTGATGTCGACCAGGCGCGGCTGGCCGTCGGCATAGACCGTGCCGGACACCGAACGCTCCTGCCGTTCGGTCGCGACGGTGACCGTGATCAGGCTTTCGTAATCGCTTTGGGCGGCGCGCACGATCTCGTCGACCACCATGCCGCGCTCCTTGGCGACCACCGGCGCGGAGACCACGTTGACGTCGCCGAGCATCGGCCGCAACAGCCCGCTCAGCGCCGCCGAGGTCAGCGCCTTGATCTTCATCTCGGCGACCTGGCCTTCATAGGTAATGGTCACCTTGGCGATGCCGGTCTCGGTGAGCTGGCCCGCGAACGATCCAAGCTTTTCGGCGAGATCGATGAACGGCTTCAGCTTCGGCGCCTCTTCCGCGGTGATCGACGGAAAATTCACCGCGTTTGAGATCGCGCCGGTCAACAGATAATCCGACATCTGTTCGGCGACCTGAAGCGCCACATTCTCCTGCGCTTCGGTGGTGGCAGCGCCAAGGTGCGGCGTGCAGATCACATTGGGGTGGCCGAACAGCACGTTCGAGGTGGCGGGCTCTTCCACGAACACGTCGAACGCCGCGCCTGCGACGTGTTTGGAATTCAGCGCGTCGACCAGCGCCTGCTCGTCGACCAGCCCGCCCCGCGCGCAATTGATGATGCGCACGCCCTGCTTCATTTTCGCCAGCGCCGCCGCATCGATGATGTTCCTGGTCTTCTCGGTGAGCGGGGTGTGCAGCGTGATGAAATCGGCGCGCTTGAACAGATCGTCGAGCTCGACCTTCTCGACGCCGATATCCCTGGCGCGTTCCGGCGACAGGAACGGATCGAATGCGACCACCTTCATGCGCAAACCCAGCGCGCGGTCGGCGACGATCGAGCCGATATTGCCGCAGCCGACCACGCCCAGCGTCTTGCCGGTGATCTCGACACCCATGAAGCGGTTCTTTTCCCACTTGCCCGCTTGCGTGGAGGCGTCGGCTTGCGGAATCTCGCGCGCCAGCGCCAGCATCAGGGTAATGGCATGTTCGGCGGTCGTGATCGAATTGCCGAACGGCGTGTTCATCACGATGATGCCTTTGGCGGTGGCTGCGGGAATTTCCACATTATCGACGCCGATGCCGGCGCGGCCGATCACTTTCAGCCGCGTCGCCTTCTCGATGATTTTCGCGGTGGCCTTGGTGGCAGACCGGATCGCCAGCCCGTCGTAATTGCCGATGATCTCGGCGAGCTTGTCCTTGTCCTTGCCGAGGTTGGGCTGGAAATCGACGTCGATGCCGCGATCCTTGAAGATTTGAACGGCGGCGGGAGACAGCGCGTCGGAAATAAGAACCTTGGGTGCGGGCATTGTTGTTATCCATTGTTCGACGAAATTTGATGGCGTCACCGCGGGCTTGACCCGCGGGTCCATCTGTTTCGACAGATGGCCGGGTCAAGCCCGGCCATGACGATGATGGGGTAGAGTTACGCCGCCTTCGCGAGCGTCGATTTCATTTCCGCGAACGCCCAGTCGATCCACTGCGTCAGCAATGCTACGTCCTTGGCTTCCACGGTGGCGCCGCACCAGATGCGCAGGCCCGCCGGCGCGTCGCGGTAATGCGCGAAATCGTAACCGGCGCCTTCCTTCTCCACCAGCGCGACCAGCTTCTTGGAAAAATCCGCCTGCGCATCCGGTGTCATCGAAGTGATCGCTGGATCGGTCACCTTCATGCACACCGAGGTGTTGGAACGGATCGCCGGATCCTCAGCGAGGAAATCGATCCACGGCGTCTTCGCCTGCCAGTCGGCGAGGACTTTTGTGTTGGCGTCGGCGCGCGCGATCAGCGCTTTCAGTCCGCCGACCGACTTCGCCCAGTTCAGCGCGTCGAGATAATCCTCGACGCACAGCATCGACGGCGTGTTGATGGTCTCGCCTTCAAAGATGCCTTGGTTGAGCTTGCCGCCCTTGGTCATGCGGAAGATCTTCGGCAGCGGCCACGCCGGCGTGTAGCTCTCCAGCCGCGCCACCGCGCGCGGACTGAGCACCAGCATGCCGTGCGCGGCCTCGCCGCCCAGCGCCTTCTGCCAGGAGAACGTCACCACATCGAGTTTTTGCCAGTCGAGCGGTTGCGCGAACGCTGCCGAGGTCGCGTCACAGATGGTGAGGCCTTCGCGGTCGGCCTTGATCCAGTCGGCATTGGGCACGCGCACGCCGGAGGTAGTGCCGTTCCAGGTGAAGACGATGTCGGAGGCAGGATCGGCCTTGCTCAGATCTGGAATTTCGCCGTAAGCCGCGTGCAGCCTGGTGACGCCCTTCAGCTTCAATTCCTTGACGATGTCGCTGACCCAGCCCTCGCCAAAGGATTCCCAGGCAATCGTGGTGACGGGCCGCGCTCCCAGCAGGGACCACAGCGCCATCTCGACCGCGCCGGTATCCGACGCCGGCACGATGCCGATCTTGTAATCGGCGGGCACTTCAAGCACCTCGCGCGTCAATTCGATCACGAGCTTGAGCCGCGCTTTGCCGATTTTCGCGCGATGCGAACGGCCGAGCGCTGCGTCCTTGAGATTGTCGGGGTTCCAGCCGGGGCGCTTGGCACAGGGGCCGGAGGAGAAATGCGGCACATTCGGCCGCAAAGCGGGCTTCGCTGCAGTCATGATCTATCCTTCCAGATAGCAAGCCTCCCGTTGGGGGGAGGTGTCCCGCCGGCGGAGATATGGCAACGAACCGGTTTCGTCAAGGAGAAACGACCTGCCACTACCTGCCAGAACGCGTAGGGCAACGTCATCCTGAGGTTCGATCTCTTGCGAGCCTCGAAGGATGGCCGCGAGTCGTGGTCCATCCATCGAGACGCCGCGCAAGCGCGCGGCTCCTCAGGATCACGATGCCGAGGCGGAAGCGCACTCCATTTATTCCGGCGCGGCGCCGACCGGAGCCCCGCCGGGCGGCCGGTGCAGAAACGTCATCGACGCGAAGGCGCCGATCCACGAGCCTACCGCGGCGAACAGCACGTAAACCCAATTCTCGGTGTAGCTGATCACCGCGAACGACGAGAGCATGTACCAGATGCTGCTCCAGGTCGCCGCGGGCAATCGTTTCTTCGCAACCACGGCGGAGGTGAACATCACATACACGGCGTCAGTCGCGGCGGTGGCCAGGATGACGGCACCGGCCGTCAGGGGGTTGATGGCCGACATGCGGGTTCATCTCCATGATTATCGACAATAAAAACAATCGAGGGCGCCGCAAAGCGGCGAACCGGAATCCAGCCCGCGCAATGCAATCCTCCGATCCCGGGTCTGTCCCAAAAGGTGAATCGCGGAATGACGCGGCCCGATTTCAGAACCTGATCGTCATCCCGACATGGCTGGCCGCAAATCCCAGCCGCTTGTAGAAGCGCTGCGCGTCGACTCTCGTGTTGTGCGTCAGCAGTTCGACCAGTTTGCATCCTTTTCCCCGAGCTTCGGCAACGGCCCACTGCACCAGTTGTTCGCCGATGCCGCGGCTGCGGCAGTGGCTGGCGACGCGGACATCCTCGATCAACGCGCGCGACGCGCCTTGCGAACTCAGTCCGGGCAGGATGCAAAGCTGCAGGCAGCCGACTACTTCGTCGCCCTCGCCTTCGGCGACCACCAGGTCGATATTCGGATCGCGCTCGACCCGTTCGAACGCCTGAAAATACGACGGCGGCAGCGGATCCTCGATCCGCTCGCGCCCGCTTCCCAGCGCGTCGTCGGCCAGCATCGCTGCGATGGCGGGGACATCACCGCTGCGGGCAGGCCTGATCCTGAGGTTCGAAACGCCGCTCATGATCACCTACTGAACCGGAGGCAGGCCCAGCGATTTCTCGGTCGCGCCGATCCAGCGCCGGAGCGAGGCGTAGCCATCGAGGTGAAACCCGCCCTCGTGCGCCACGCGGGTATAGGCCAGCAGTGAAACGTCGGCGAGCGAGATGTTGTCGCCGACCAGAAACCGCGTCACGGCGAGTTGATGCTCCATCCGCGCCAGCGCGGCGTAACCGCGCTTGATCTTGTCGGTGTCGAGGTCGGAGGCGGGCTTGCCCAGATAAACCATCTGGAAGCGGCAGACCGCGATGTAGGGCTCATGGCTGTACTGTTCCCAGAACAGCCATTCATCCATTTTTGCGGCCGCGAAGCTGTCGGCGGGGATGAGGTCGCTGCCGCGGGCGAGATAGCGGATGATGGCATTGGATTGCGCCAGCGTACGGCCATCGTCGAACAGGACAGTCGGCACCTGCCCCGCGCCATTCATCTTCAGAAACTGGGTGGTGCGCGATTCGCCCTTGCGGGTATCGACATCGATCCAGCTGTAAGGCAGCGCGAGCCTGTCGCAGACCCATTTCACCTTCAGGCAGTTGCCCGAATTGCTATCGCCGTAGATTTTCATGGCCGACCCTCACAGGGCGACAGAGCAACAGCCGAAATCCATTCTGTCAACAGCACCGCCGGGCGCGGGGACGGCGAAAAAAGCCGGATCAGAACTTGTAGCCGATTCCGACGCGCGCGTTGTTCATGGACACGGCGATGTCCTTGACGTTGACGAAGCGGATATATTCGTATTCGCCACGCAGGAACAGATTGCCCCACAGGCAATATTCCAGTCCGAGGCCGCCGGTCCAGCCGATCACGAAACTGTTGGTACGATGTTCGGATTGGGAAACTGTGGCGGTGGTGGAGACATCCCGGTGGTGAACGATGTTGGTGATGAATATCGGATTTCCGAGCGCGTCGTTGCCGGCGAAGGTCTGGACCGGCACGTCATAATCGTCCTGGCGGTTGTAGGTGACGGTCGCCGACCGCGCCACGTCCATGCGGCCGACGGCGACGCCGCCGAACATATAGGGCATCCAGTTGCCGGCCGCCCAGCCCGCGCGGCCACGGAACGTCAACACGTCCTTGATCTGCAGGGCGGCATTGCCCGACAGCGTCGTGTTGTAAGTGTAAGTGTGGCCGTCCGGCGGAGACGAGCCGGCGGGATTGACGATGCCGAGGGCCATGACATTGGCGGACGAACTCGCGAGGTTGTTAAGGTAGGTGTAATTGGCCTCGACGCCGAGCACGACATCGGTCCATTGAAAGTTACGGCCGACGAAACCGCCGAAACCGTTGCCCTGCGTGTGATTCTTTGACAGCAACGACCATTGCGAGAGCGGATCCTGAAGCACGCTGTTGCGCAGCATGAAATTGGTCAGCGACTTCGGGGCGTGGCTGAAATCGATTTCGGTCGACGAATAGCTGGCCTGGCCGCCGACATACCAGCCTTCCCAGACTCTGGTCGCCGGGGCTGGAGCGAAGGAACCGCGGAGGACATCGGGCATATCGGCCGCCTGCGCGCCGCACGCCGTTCCGAACATCGACGCCGCCAACAAAAATCTACGCATCGCAACGCTCCATCGCACCCTGACTTGGCGCTGATCATCGCCTGTTAACCTTAACCAATCGTTGTCGCGGCAGCCTTGTTGGCACGATCCGGCCGGAAAACCTGTTCGGGAATCGTGCCTCGCGCGCAAAACAAAACGGCGCGGGAAAATCCCGCGCCGTTAAGACTGGTTAAGCGAATGAAGCGATCAGCCCTTGCGGATCAACGGCGCCGGGGCCGGAGCCGGCACGTCGCAACAGGTCCAGCGCACGCCGAGCCTGATGTCCTGCGACGTCAGGTCGTTGAACTGGAAGGCGCGAACGCTGCGCGTACCATCGAAGGTCGCACCCGGACCGGTGATGGCGGTGCCGAGGTCGAGATAGCGATAGGCCAGTTCGATGGTGAAGTTCTGGTTGACCTTGTAGGCAAGACCGGCATGGGCCGCCCAGGCGAAATCCCACTGGTTGGCGCCGGTGGCGAAATACGACGCCGCGTTGACCGAACCGACGCCGGGGCTCGGAATCGCACCGAAGTCCTGCAGTCCGCTGGTCTTGTTGAAGGCGCCGCCGATGCCGACACCGACGAACGGGGTGATGCACCACCAGGTGCCGAGGTCGGCGTAGACGTTGACCATGCCGACCCAGCTCGAAAGGCCGCCGCTGTAGACGTCGGCGATCGGGCCGAGCCCTGCGATATTGGCGAAATCGGTGCCGCTGAAATGCACCTTGGAGCGATATTCACCGGTGATGTCGGCGCGGAACCAGTTGTTGAACTGATAACCGACACCGAGGCCGTAAGACATTCCGCCGGTGAACTCGTGGCCGAGCTGATTCACCGACAGCGTCGATGCGTCATTATAGGCGGGCGCGAACAGCTTGCCGCGGGTGTTGGTCATGCCGATATCGCCGCGCAGGTACCAGCCGCCGAAATCCTCGACGGGGGGTGCGTAATACTGCGCCGGCGGGGGCGGCATGATGGAGGGCATGTCGGCGGCGAACGCCGCTGACGACAACAGAGACGCCGCTCCAGCGGCAATCAGGAACTTAACGCTACGCATTGGCTTCGTCCTCTTGTCCGGTGAGGCAGACGAAGCCTCACACCAAAAACTCACAAGCGGACGATGCCATCAAATTCTTAAGCGCCACTTAACCCTAATTTTTAAGGTTGATAATCTCTGAGGATTTTTTGGCAGGCGCGGACTCTGCCACACGAAAGATGGCGAACCTGCCACAATCGCTAACAATGTGTTGACGATTTTCTTTCGTCACGTCCGGGCAGACGCGCAGGCGCGGGCATAACGGGCATCGCGAGATCAATACGTCGGCTGCTTTATCTTCGGCAGGAACACCGCGAGCAGGCCGATTGCGGGCAGGAACGCGCAGACCTGGTAGACGAAGGCGAGGCCCATGTGATCGGCGACCCTGCCGAGCACGGCGGCGCCAAGGCCGCCGATGCCGAATGCAACGCCGAAGAACACGCCCGAGATCATGCCGAAGCGGTGCGGCATCAATTCCTGCGCGAACACGATGATCGACGAGGTCGCCGACGAGATGATGAGGCCGATGATCACGGTCAGCACCGCGCTTGCAAACAATCCGGCGTAAGGCAGCGCCAGCGTGAACGGCAGCGCGCCCAATATCGAAAACCAGATCACATATTTGCGGCCGAAGCGATCGCCGAGCGGACCGCCGAAATAGGCTCCTGCCGCATTGGCGGCGAGAAAGATGAAAAGATAAATCTGCGCTGCCTGGGTCGAGACCTGAAACTTGTCGATCAGGTAAAACATGTAAAAGCTGGCGAGACTCGAGACATAGAGCTGCTTGGAGAACAACAGCGCGACCAGCACCAGAATCGCGGCCCTGACGCGCCGTGGGCTCGGCGCATCCGGATGCACAATAAGGGACGCGGTCTTCCGCGCCGCGACCAGCGGCTGGTACCAGCGCCCGATCCGCCACAGGATGACGATCGCCAGAAACGCGATCGATGAAAACCAGGCGATGCTAGGCTGGCCGAACGGCACCACGATCAAGGCCGCGAGCAGCGGCCCCATCGAGGTTCCGAAACTGCCGCCGACCTGAAACACCGACTGCGCGAAACCATAGCGGCCGCCGGATGCAGCGCGGGCGATCCGCGCCGATTCGGGGTGAAACACCGCCGAGCCCAGCCCAACCAGGCCGGCGGCGATCAGGATCACGCCATAGGCATGGGCGACGCTGAGCAGCAACAGTCCGAAAAACGTAAAGCCCATGCCGATGGCGAGCGAGAACGGCTGCGCCTTCTTGTCGGTGACATATCCGATCACCGGCTGCAGCAGCGAGGCGGTGAACTGGAACGCCAGCGTGATCATCCCGATCTGCGCAAAGTCGAGCGCGTAAGCCTGCTTCAGGATCGGATAGACCGACGGAATCAGCGACTGCATGGTGTCGTTGAGGAAATGCGAAAAGCTGATGCCGCCGAGTACGACATAGGCCGGACCCGCCACCGCCGCAGCCTTTGCCGCCGCGCCTGAGGTCACGTCCTCGACAACCACCGGTGCGACCAGAGTTTCGTCTTCGATGATGACGGACTTGTTCAAAACATTAACCCGAGGATTCGCTGCAATATTCATTGTCCTACGCGACCGGCGCCGCGCCGACCAGCACCATTAGATAATGGCAGGGATGCACCAGCGAGTCGTCCCCGCGAAGGCAGGGACCCCTAACCACCGATCTTTGTGATTACATACCGACGGTGCAACACCGTGCTTCAAAACGAGCGACGGCGTGCATGGGTCCCGCCTTCGCGGGGACGACGCTTACGCCGCCGCGGCGTGGCCCAGCGCGGAGACGATGTGGTCGACCACCTCCTCGACCAGGATGCGATCGTCGCCCTCGCCCATCACGCGGATCACGGGCTCGGTGCCGGAGGAGCGCACCAGCAGCCGACCGTGGCCGTTCAGCCGCTTCTCGCCGTCGCTGATGGCGGATTTCACCTCGGCGTCGTCGAGCGGCTTGCCGCTGCGATAGCGCACGTTCTTCAGGATCTGCGGCAGCGGGTCGAAGCGGTGGCAAACCTCGGACACCGGACGGCCAAGCTTCTGCACCACCGCCAGAACCTGCAGCGCCGACACAAAACCGTCGCCGGTAGTGGCGTAGTCCGACAGGATGATGTGGCCCGACGGCTCGCCGCCGAGATTGTAACCGCGGCTCAGCATCTGCTCCAGCACATAGCGGTCGCCGACCGGCGTGCGCACCAGTTCGATGCCATGGCCATGCAGGAAACGCTCCAGCCCGAGATTCGACATCACGGTGGCGACGATGCCGGGCTTGGCCAGCCGGCCGTCTTCCTGCCAGCTTTGCGCGATCACCGCCAGCAGCTGATCGCCATCGACCACATGGCCGCGCTCGTCGACGATGATGACGCGGTCGGCGTCGCCATCGAGCGCGATGCCGATGTCGGCGCGCATTTCGCGCACCTTGCGGGCCAGCGCTTCAGGCGCTGTGGAGCCGCAGTCCTTGTTGATGTTGAAGCCGTCGGGCTCGACGCCGATGGCGATGACGTCGGCGCCGAGTTCCCACAGCGCTTCCGGCACCACCTTGTAGGCGGCGCCATGGGCGCAATCGACCACCACGCGCAGGCCGTCGAGGCTGAGGTCGCGCGGCAGCGTGCGCTTGGCGAATTCGATGTAGCGGTCGTGCACGCCGTCGATGCGCCGGGCGCGCCCGAGGCTCGCGCTCTGCGCCAGCCGCTTGTCGAGCGATTCGTCGAGCAATTGCTCGATCTGCTTTTCGACGTCGTCCGAAAGCTTGAAGCCGAGCGGCCCGAACAGCTTGATGCCGTTGTCCTCGAACAGATTGTGCGACGCGGAGATCATCACGCCGAGATCGGCGCGCATCGATTTGGTCAGCATCGCCACCGCCGGCGTCGGCATCGGGCCGAGCAGCAGCACGTCCATGCCCACCGATGTAAAGCCGGCGACGAGCGCGTTTTCGATCATGTAACCCGACAGCCTTGTGTCCTTGCCGATGACGACGCGATGGCGATGGTCGCCGCGCTGAAACACCAGGCCGGCGGCCTGGCCGACCTTCATCGCCAGTTCCGGCGTGATCACGCCATTGGCGCGCCCGCGAATCCCGTCCGTCCCGAAATATTTGCGGCTCATCGGTCCCCCAAAATCGTCCCGGCTTCTCAAACCTGTCCCAGTGAGAAGCCTCAAACGCCCGCCCATTATTATACCGTGAAGCGCTTATAAAGCCTCCGGCCCTAAAATGACTTCAAAAAATATGATGAATCATTACCGCAGACAGGGCTGGAAGCTGGCTTTAACACCTTGAAATGATTCATCTAACCAGATTCGTATGTCCGCAACCGGACCAAACTGGAACCTGGCGCGGGGCTGGATGCAGCCCGGTCTTCGCCGGCGCTAATCCCGGCGCTTGATGTGATGGTCGGCTTTTGAGGGTGCTGGCTGGGTCACATTGACCGGGTCGGAGCCCGGAAACGTCTCCTCCAGGCCCTCCTCCAGCGCATCATCCAGCCGGCGCTTTTCGGCGCCCTTTGAGTCCTTCGGTTCGGAGCCTGATTTGCTCATGCCGTTCTCCGATTGTTACGACGCCCGCGATGTTGCGGATCGCTCAAGCATGCTAGATGACAGTGAAAGCCAACGTTACAAGAAGGCCGGAAACGTTCATGAAACATATCACCTGCATCGAGGATCTGCGCCAGCTCCATATGCGCCGGGTGCCCAAGGCGTTCTTCGATTACGCCGACCGCGGCTCCTATACCGAGCAGACGCTCCGCGCCAACCGCGCCGATCTCGAAGCGATCAGGTTCCGCCAGCGCATCCTGGTCGATGTGTCGAAGCGCGATCTCTCCACCACCATTCTCGGCGAGCCCGCGTCGCTGCCGCTGATCCTGGCGCCGGTCGGGCTGCTCGGCATGCAGCATGGCGACGGCGAGATTCTCGCCTGCCGCGCCGCGCAAGCGGCCGGCATTCCGTTCACGCTGAGCACGATGTCGATCTGTTCGATCGAGGACGTTGCCGCCAACGTCGACAAGCCGTTCTGGTTTCAGCTTTACGTCATGAAGGACCGCGGCTTCATCAAGGCGTTGATCGAGCGCGCCATCGCCGCGAAATGCAGCGCACTGGTGCTGACCGTCGACCTGCAGGTGATCGGACAGCGCCACCAGGACATCAAGAACGGCATGACGGTGCCGCCGGAATGGTCGCTTTCAAAACTGTTCGATTTCGCAACCAAGCCCGCCTGGATATCCGGCGTGCTGCGCGGCAAGCGCCGTACCTTCGGCAACCTGATGGGGCATCTCAAGGGCACCGACGACATCACCGCGCTGTCGAGCTGGATCAGTTCGCAGTTCGACACTTCGCTGAACTGGAAGGACGTCGAGTGGATTCGCAGCATCTGGCCCGGCAAGCTGATCCTCAAGGGCATTCTCGACGTCGAGGATGCGCATGAGGCGGCGAAAACCGGCGCGCAGGCGCTGGTGGTGTCCAACCATGGCGGCCGGCAACTCGACGGCGCGCCATCGTCGATCGAGGTGCTGCCGGAGATCGTCGACGCCATCGGCTCGCAAATGGAGATCATGTTCGATGGCGGCATCCGCTCCGGCCAGGACGTGATGCGCGCGCTGGCGCTCGGCGCAAAGTCCTGCATGATCGGCCGCGCCTTCGCCCACGGCCTCGGCGCCGGCGGCGAAGCCGGCGTCGCCAAGGCGATCGACCTTATCAGCAACGAACTCAGCGTCACCATGGGCCTGTGCGGCGTCAACACCATCGCCGAGATCGACGACCACGTGCTGGCCATTGCTCCGCGGGGGGCCAACGCCAGATAGTCATTCCGGGCGCCGCGTGCGCCGGACGCAGCGCAGCGCGTAGCACTTCGCCATAAGCGCGTTTACGCGCGTCTTCGACGCGCTATGGCGGTGCGCCGCAGAGCCGGGGCCGTAACGGACACCGGTGTTTGGAACGGTCCCGGCTCTGCGGAGCGGCATGAAGAATGCCGCACCGCGTCCGGGACACGGAGTCTCACATCGGCGGCGTGATGCCGTCGCGGCCGACATTGACGCGGTTGGCTTCCAGCATGCCGTCGTCCTTCTTGACCGCGCCGAAGATGATGATCTTGGCGCCCGGTTTCAGTTCGGACTTGTCGCCGGCAACGAAGGTGACGATCGGCGTGTCCGGCGGCACCACGACTTTCTTCTCGCCGTCCTTGTATTTGACCAGGATGTTCTGGCCGTCGGTGCCCTTCACCGTCTCGGCGACGGTGGCGTTGGTCATGGTGCTGTTGGGCTTGAGATCCCAGGGCCGGAAACCTTCGGCCGCGCCGCGCTGGGTTTCGGGAAAAATATGAACGGCGAGCGCCTTCTGGGTGCCGTCGGGCTCGGGCATTGCCGAGACGCCGATGTAGGACCCCGCCTTGATCTCGGACAGTTCGGTCTTGGCGACGCCGAACACCGCGACATTGTCGGTCATGCGCACCTTCATGTCGGTGCCCTCGCGCGACTTGATCGCCAGCACCGAGCCGTCGACCGCCTCGATGGTGCCGCGAATACGCACCGCCGGCGCGGGTTGCGCCCACGCGACCGAGACAAAGGATACGAGGGCCAGCGACGTTGCGAGTACGCGCGGCATCAATGAGGCGAAGTGTGGCATTGGTGATTTCCTCCCGAGGTCACGTGGCGGACCAATCAATGGGAAACCCCAGAGATGCGGGGCTATTCCGAAGTCTCGTGCCCCGGACGCAGCGCAGCGCGTAGCTCTTCGCGAAGCGGTGCGCTGCAGAGCCGGGGCCCAGCTCGCTTAAGTAAGCGGGGTCCCGGCTCTGCGAAGCGACATGAAGAATGCCGCACCGCGTCCGGGACACGAAAGTTTTACATCGGGGGCGTGAGCCCGTCGCGGCCGACGCTGACGCGGCTGGTTTCGAACGAGCCGTCCGGCAGCTTCTTCATGAAGGCGATCACCTTGGCGCCGGGTTTGAGGTCGGACTTGCCAGCCGGAACGTAGGTCACGACCGGGGTGTCCGGCGACACCACAACTTTCTTCTCGCCGTCCTTGTATTTGATCATCAGCGTGTGGCCGTCATTGCCGACCACAGACTCCGCCACCGTCGCATTGGTCATGCTGCTGTTGGGCTTGAGATCATAGGGCCGCGAGCCTTCGCCGGTGCCGCGCATGTCCTCCGGAAACACGTGCACCTCGACCGCGTTGTTGATCCCGTCTGGCCCGGGCACCGTGGTGGTGCCGATGAAGGAACCGACCTTGATGTCCGCCAGCGCGATCTTGACAATGCCGACCACGCGGATGTCACCGGTCATCGTCAGCTTGACGTCCTCGCCGCTGCGCGATTTTACCATCAGGGTCTCGCCATCGACGCTTTCGATGGTGCCGCGAACCCGCGACGGCGAGGTCTGCTGCGCCAATGCGAACAGCGAGGAGCTGGCGACCATCGCCAATGCGATGAGCGGGCGCGAGTAGGATGAACGGCGAAGTGGCATAGGCTGATCTCCGGTGAGGCTGACTAACGTTGGACACCGGATAACCGTTGTTATTTCAGCCTCAAGTCTTTGTGAGATCGTCCTCGACCAGGGCGCGCAGTTCCGGCGTCACCTCCGGTCGCTGGCCGAACCACAGCTCGAACCCCCGCACCGCCTGATGCAGCAGCATTCCCAGGCCATCGGCGGTCTTCAATGCGCGCGCACGCGCCGCCGCCAGCAGTGGCGTCTCAAGCGGCACGTAGACCAGATCGGCCACCACGGCATGCGGCGGCAGTTTGCCTGCATCGATCTGCAGCGCGGGCTGTCCCTTCATGCCAAGCGACGTGGTATTCACCAGCAGGCCCGCGCGGGGAAGCACCTCTTCGATCGCATCCCATGCGACCGGAAGAACATGAGCGCCGAACTTGTCGGCCAGGGCCTGCGCGCGTGCGCTAGTGCGGTTAGCGAGGTGCACGCGCGCTATGCCGCGCTCGATCAGCCCGAAAATCACCGCGCGCGACGCGCCGCCGGCGCCGAGTACCAGCGCATCGGTGGCGCCGTCCCAGCCGGAGGCCGAGGCGTCGAGATTATTGAGAAAACCTTCGATGTCGGTGTTGGTCGAGCGCAGCGTATCGCCTTCGTACCACAGCGTATTGGCGGCGCCGACCGCCCTGGCGCGCGGGTCCGGCACCGACAGCGCCAGCGCGCGCTCCTTGTGCGGGAGGGTGACATTGGCGCCGACAAAGCCGTGATGCGAAAGATGCGTGATGAATTCGGCGACATCCTCCGGCGGCACCGACTCGATGGTGTAGCCGCCCTCGATCCCGAGCTGGCGCAGCCAGAAATGATGGATCAGCGGCGAGCGCGAATGCGCCGCCGGCCATCCGATCAGGCACGCGGCGCGGGGTTTGGTCTCGGGCATCAACAAAACATCCTTCGTCATGTCCGGGCTTGTCCCGGGTATCCACGTCTTTGTTTTCACTCGCTCAAGACGTGGATGGCCGGGACAAGCCCGGCCATGACGATCAATTATGTTCTGCCCACCAGTGTCAAGATTTCCGTCAGGCGCTCCATTCGTAGACCTCCTTGTCGTAGACCTCCCGAAAGCCGGCCCGCTGCAGATTGCGCAAGGAGTGCTCCAGCATCGTCAGGGTTTCGGACACCAGGATCGGGCAGCCGATCCGTTCGGCGCGCTCGACCCGCGCGGCAATAAGCGCCTGTTGTGCGCCGCGCTTGCGATGAGCCTCGGTGGTGCGCGCGGCCATGAGATATCCAAGGTCTTCAAAGACGCAGAGCGCCGCGGTGGCCACCGGGATTTTTCCGTCGAACGCCATGTAGTGGAAGAAGCCCGGCTTGCCCGCGAGCCTTGCATATTCCGGCCACACGGCCTCACCCAACTGAGCCTGGGCGGCGGCGATTTCGGCGGGGCCGACTTCCCGAATTTCGAAATCGGTCCTGAACTCGACCGGCGAATGCTCGTTGCGGCACAGGGTCGGATAGCCCGTCCAGCGGACACGGACAAAACCGTGCTCATCCAGCCAGCCGCGCACCACATCCATGTCGGGACCGGGGCTGAGCCAGACGAAGAACCGCTTTACCCCAGCGACCGTGAACAGCTCGATCAGATGTCCGATGCTGTCGGGCGTCATTCCCGATTCCGTGCCGCACAGATAGATCCGGTTGAGATTGGCGGAAGCGGCGGTGTCCTGACGATCGGGGTCGATGGTGACGTAGCAGCTGCCGAATGGCGCGCCGTGAAACTGCTTGCGGACGCGGCTACCGGACTGGGACTGTTGATCCAGCCACGCGGTGAGCCGCTTCAGCTTCAATGACAAAGCTATCTTGTCCATTGGTCCGGCAACCGAACTTGCGGGGCGAATGCCGCGTCACTTTACCACAACGGCGTCGCGCGCAGCGATGGGCTCGTCGCTGCCATCCTTGATGTCGGCGACGGCGCGCGCGATGGTTTCGCGAAATTTTGCGCGTGGCGGCCGCACGCCATGGGTCAGCAATGCGCGCCGCACCGGCGGCGACGCGCCGGTGATGAAAAGCCTGATGCCCTGGCGCCGCGCCTTGGCGGCGACCCGGCTCATCGCATTCGCCGCGGTGGAATCCAGGAACGGTACCGCGGCGAAATCCACCACGAATGCCTTGTGGGTGTCGGCGATGGAGTCGAGCACCGCGCCCACGGTCGAGGCCGCGCCGAAGAAGAACGCGCCGGATATGCGATAGACCACCACGTCGGGGTCGGACGCCAGACCGGAATCGTAGGGCTTGCGGTCGCCATCGCCGTGGTCGGCCTTGTCGGCGGCCGCCAGCGGCACATCGGCCTCGATGCCGGTCATCTCGGCCATGCGGTTGATGAACAATACCGCGCCGAGCGCGAAGCCGACCAGGATCCCTTCGGTGAGATCGCGGAAGATCGTTAGCAGGAACGTCGCCAGCAGCACCGTGGCATCGCCCCAGGACGAGCGGATCAGGGTCCAGAATTCGTGCTTCTCCGCCATGTTCCAGGCGACGACCGCGAGCACGGCTGCGAGGGCAGCGAGCGGAATGTAGCTCGCCAGGGGTGCTGCAATCAGCATGAACAGCAGCAGGAACAGCGAATGCAGCACGCCGGAAATGGGACTGCGCGCGCCGGCGCGGACGTTGGTCGCGGTGCGCGCGATAGTGCCGGTAACGCAGATGCCGCCGAACAGCGCCGAGCCGATATTGGCGAACCCCTGCGCCACCAATTCGCAGTTGGAGCGATGCCGGCGGCCGGTCATGCCGTCGGCCACCACCGCCGACAGCAGCGATTCGATGGCGCCGAGCAATGCGAAGGAGATCGCGTCGGGGAGTACTGCCCGCGCTTTCTCGATCGAGACCACGGGCCATGCTGGCCACGGCAGTTCGCGTGGAATGCCGCCGAATTTGGTGCCGATGGTTTCCACCGGCAGCGACAGCGCCCATGCGGCCAGCGCCGCAAGGACAACCGCGATCAGAATACCCGGCCAGGCTGGCCGCAGTTTCCGCAAGGCTACGATGATGGCGATGCTGATCGCGGCCACCGCCACGGCCGAAAAATTGGTGGTGTGCAGCGCGCCTGCGAGCGCTTGCAGCTTCGGAACCAGTTCGCCCGGCTCTTTCGTGAGTGTAATGCCGAACAGGTCCTTGATCTGAGTGGCGAAGATGACGACGGCGATGCCGGCGGTGAAACCCACCGTCACCGGATAGGGAATGAATTTTATGTAGGTGCCGAGCCTGAGTAAGCCCGCTGCGATCAGAAAGACGCCGGCCATCAAGGTCGCCAGGATCACGCCATCGACGCCATGACGCCCGGCGGTCAGCGCCACCAGCACGATGAACGCGCCGGCGGGGCCGCCGATCTGAAACCGGCTGCCGCCCAGCAGCGAGACGATGAAGCCGCCGATCACTGCGGTGTACAGTCCGCGATCCGGCGTCACACCCGACGCAATCGCAATCGCCATCGACAGCGGCAGCGCCACGATCGCGACCGTCAGGCCTGCTATCGCGTCGGCGCGAAAACTCCCGAGGCCATAGCCTTCACGCAGCACCGTGACGAATTTTGGCGTGAACAGTTCGACAAAGGTCGGCTGCTGGCCGTGCCGCGCGCGCTGCTTCGTGATTGCCATGCTCCCACGCCCCCGAGTCGCGGGAGATTATCACGATAACGGCGCGTGGAATCCGGAGCCGTCCTCAACCGCCGTCATTCCGGGATGGTCTGAAGGACCAAACCGGAATCTCGAGATTCCGGGTTCGCTGCGCGCCCCGGAATGACGGTGCCCTTAAATCACGCCGCATCCCTGTGCGCGGCGATGATCTGGTCGGCGGCGCGGCCGGTCACTTCGGCCATGCGGTCGAACTGCCGGGTGAAACTGCCGGCGCCGGCGGTGGCCGAGCGCAGTTCGACGATCAGGTCGCCGATTTCGGCCTCCGGCATCATCGCCCGGACGCGGTCCCATCCGGCCCAGCCCTCGCGGGTGTCGAAACCTAGAATCTGGCCGCGGCGTCCGGAAAGAATCGCGTTGATCTTGGCGGTGGCGTCGGTGGGACAGACGATCTCCACCACATGGATAGGCTCCAGCAGCACCGGCTGGCATTGCGGCAAGCCTTCGCTCATGCCGATGCGCGCCGCGGTACGGAACGCCTGATCCGACGAATCGACGCTGTGATAGGAACCGTCGGTCAGCGTCACTTGCACGTCGATGACGGGGAAGCCGAGCGGGCCGCGCACCAGCGCGTCGACCACGCCCTCTTCCACCGCGCCGATGTAATTGCGCGGCACCGCGCCACCCACGATCTTGTCGATAAACTCGAAGCCGCCGCCACGCGGCATCGGCTTGATGTCGAGCACCACATCGCCGAACTGGCCGTGGCCGCCGGATTGTTTCTTGTGCCGCCCGCGCTGCGCGCTGACCGATTTGCGGATCGTCTCCTGATAGCCGATTCCCGGCGCCTGCGACTTGACGTTGACGCCGAAGCGATCTTTCAACCGCTCCAGCGCGACGCGCAGATGCATCTCGCCCTGCCCCCACAGCACGGTGTCGTGGGTCTGCGCATTGTGGACGATGGTGAAGGACGGGTCCTCCTCGTTCAACCGCGCCAGCGCCTGGCCGAGCTTGACGTCGTCCTTGCGGTCCAGGGCCGCGAGTGCCATCGCCAGCACCGGCGGGCTTGCGGTGATTTCCAGCAGCGCCGCTGGCGCGGTCTTTCCGGTCGAGAGCGTCTCGCCGGTCTTGATGGTGTCGAGCTTGCCGAGCGCCACCATCTCGCCGGCTCCCGCCGCAGGACGTTTGCTGTCGTGGGCGCCGCTTACCGCCAATATGCCGGAAACCCGCCCGGTCGCGCCATCAGACGACTGCACCGTCGCGCCGTCGTCGAGACGCCCGCTCAATACTCGTGCGAGAGAAAGCTTGCCGCCGTGTTGCAGATGCACGGTCTTGAACACATAGGCCAGCGCGTCCTTGCCCGCTGTAGGCGCGCCGAGCCGCTCGGCGGTGGCGGCGACATCGGGCGCTTCATGGCGCAGCGCTTTCATCAATCGCAGCACGCCGTTCTCGCGCATCGCGGATCCAAGCAGCACCGGACAGATCAGGCCTTCGCGCAATTCGCGGGCGAGATCGTCGAATATCGCGTCGCGCGGCGGCTGGATATCCTCGAGCAGTTGCTCCATCAGCGCGTCGTCGTGATCGGCCAGTTTCTCCAGCATCGAGAAGCGGGCTTCCTTTTCGCGGTCGAGATCGCTGCCTTCGAGCGCGATCACTTCGGAGGCCTTGTGCTCGCGATAGACAAAGGCGCGCTCCAGCGCCAGATCGACGAAGCCGGCGATCAGGTCGCCGTTCCAGATCGGAATTTGCCGCAGCACCAATGGTACGCGCGACGCCGGCTGCAGGGTCGCCAGCGTCTCGCGAACCCGCTTGCTGGCCTTGTCGATCTTGTTGAGGAACAGCAGGCGGGGAATGCCGAGGTCTTCCAGTTCGCGCAGGATGATCTGAAGCTGCGGCAGCTTGCGCTCGTCGGCCTCGCACACCACGACCGCCAGATCGACCGCGGGGATCGCGGCGCGCATGTCGTGCGCGAATTCCACCGACCCGGGACAATCGATAAAGGTGTAGCTGTCGCCCATGAAATTCGTGGTGGCGGCGGTGAGCCCAACGCCCATCTTGTGGCGGCGGGCCTCGGCGCTGGCATCGCCTATGGAAGTTCCGGCGTCCACGCTGCCGGCCTTGGGGATGGCGCCGGTGCGCGCCAATATCGCTTCGAGAAGTGTGGTTTTACCGCTCTGGAAAGGGCCCACCAGTGCGATGCACCGGGGACCGCGGGGACTTCTGACGTCTTGTCCCATTCGCCGCCTCCTGATCTGGAGCTCGGCCCGTGATTGGGTCGGCGTCGTGATGCTCCTCCCGTCGCCGAATTTTGGCAAGCGGGAAAAATGACGCTGTGCAGCGGGCCGGATTGTCCCACAAACGCAGCCGTCATCCTGAGGTGCGCGCTCTTGCGCGCCGAAGACGGCGAGCACCTCAGGATGACGGCTGCGTGTGTTTTTGCCGGACCCTAACGTCCCGGCCGTAGTTCCAGACCTTCGACGCCAAGCGCAAGGTTGAGTCCGACCTGGCCCTGCACGCTGAGCGGCTGCAGCGCGATCGAATTGGCCGAGCCGCCGACCAGCACGTTGCCGCCGACGCCGACGCCGAGCGAGGCGCTGCCCTGCGCGCCGCCGTAATTGCCGGACAGGTCGCCGGGTCCGAGCCGCGCCACCGGCGCATAGACCGCCCAGGCCAGCGCCGATTCCGCGGTGATCCCGATATCGAGGCCTACTTTACGGATGGTGGCGACATAGGTGTCGTCCGGCACGCCGCTGACGCGCAGCACGCAACCGAGATTGGTGACCGAGCCGACGATAAAGCCGACACTCGATCCGCCGCGGCATTCGAGCACGCCGACCTGCACGCGCTGCATCGGCTGTTGCGCAATGGCGGCGAAGGAAGCAATCAGCGTCGCCGCGGCAACGCCGGCAAGGATCGGGATACGGCGCATGAAAAATCTCCGGCTGATGTGATGCGGGCCAGAATCAAAAATGTGTGATGCAAGTTTATGCCACAACCTCCGCGGCCTTGCCAGATTCACTTCGCTCGTCATTCCGGGCCTGCGCCAAGAGGCGCATCCCGGAATGACGAAGTAGAAAAAAGGCCCGCTTGCGCGGGCCTCTTTGATCGCGTTGAAAAAGCTGCGTCAGTGATGACGCCGGTGATGGCTATGCCGGACGTGATGACCGCCCCGGCCCAACACGACCGGCGTCAGCTCGAGATCGGCGATCCCCGCCGCGACGTTGAGCCCGGTCTGGCCCTGCACGCTGATCGGCTGCAGCGCGTAGGAATTGGCCGGGCCGCCGACCAGGAAATTGCCGCCGCCTCCGACGCCGACAGACGCATTGGCGCCGACGCCGCCGTAATTGCCGGAGAGGTCGCCGCGTCCAACCCGGTTGGTCGGCGCGTTCACCGCCCAGGCCAGCCGGGTCATCTGGGTAACGCCGAGATCGAGGCCGAGCCGGTGAATGATCGCGACGTAAGGCTCAGGCCGGCGGCCTTCGCTCTGGAACACGCATTCGAGACTGGCAACCGAGCCGACCACGAAGCCGACATTCTGGCCGCCCTGGCATTGCAGCACGCCGGCGCGAACCGGCACGGCATTGGCGCCGGTGAATGACGCCAGCAATGCTGCGATGGCAATGCCGGACAGGTTTGAAAGCCGCATGAAGTTGATCTCCGCCTTGTGAAATTGAATGTGCGGAGGGACAGGAAGGAAGCGCGGTGTTCAAAACAAGGCGCGCGTCGTTGACGGTGTCACAAACGCGTCATAGCGAATTGTGTCCCGGACGCGATGCAACACCGAAAGCGCGTTCAAGCGCGTCTTCGACGCGCTTTGGCGTTGCTTCGCAGAGCCGGGATCGCACCAAGCGACGGCGTCCTTGGCGGTCCCGGTTCTGCGGAGCGGCATAAGAATGCCGCACCGCGCCCGGGACACGTGACCGCCTACCTCAAATTGCCGCAAAAGCGCTGGATGCGTTTGCAGGCGTCTTCGAGATCGGAGGTCCTGGTCGCATAGGAAATCCGGAACGCCGGACCGAGGCCAAACGCCGAGCCCTGCACCACCGCGACGCCTTCGTTCTCCAACAGCTCGGTGACGAAGTCCTCGTCATTGGCGATCATTTTTCCGCTCGGCGCGGTCTTGCCGATGGTGCCGGCGCAGGACGGATAGACGTAGAACGCGCCCTCGGGCCGCGGACAGTTGATGCCCTTGGCCTGGTTCAGCATCGACACCACCAGATCGCGGCGTTCCTTGAACACCGCGTTATTGGAGGGGATGAAATCCTGCGGGCCGTTCAACGCCTCGACCGCCGCCCATTGCGCGATCGACGACGGGTTCGAGGTCGATTGCGACTGGATGGTCGACATCGCCTTGATCAGCTCGGCGGGACCGCCGGCGTAGCCGATGCGCCAGCCGGTCATGCAATAGGCCTTGGAGACGCCGTTCACGGTCAGCGTGCGATCGAACAGTTTCGGTTCGATCTGCGCCGGCGTGGTGAAAGCGAAATCGTCATAGACCAGGTGCTCGTACATATCGTCGGTCATGACCCAGACCTGCGGATGCCTGACCAGCACGTCGGTCAGCGCCTTCAGCTCGGCGCGCGAGTAGGCCGCACCGGTCGGGTTCGACGGCGAGTTCAGAATGATCCACTTTGTCTTCGGCGTGATCGCGGCCTCGAGCGCGGCCGGCTGCAGCTTGAAGCCGAACTCCGCGGTGCAGACGATCGCGACCGGCTCGCCGCCGGCCAGCGCCACCATTTCCGGGTAGCTCACCCAATATGGCGCCGGGATGATGACCTCGTCGCCGGGATTGATGGTCGCCATCAGCGCATTGTAGAGCACCTGCTTGCCGCCGGTGCCGACGATGATCTGGTTCGCCGTGTAGGTCAGGCCGTTCTCGCGCTGGAATTTGGCCGATATCGCCTCCTTCAGCTCGGGAATGCCGTCCACCGCGGTGTACTTGGTTTTGCCGGCCTCGATGGCGTGAATCGCCGCCAGCTTGATGTTGGCGGGAGTGTCGAAATCCGGCTCGCCGGCGCCGAGACCGATGACGTTACGCCCGGCCGCTTTCAGCGCGCGTGCTTTATCCGTCACCGCGATGGTCGCGGACGGCTTCACACGGTCGAGCGCAGCGGACAGGAACGGCATTTTCGTCTCCTTGCAGGCGTCGTGATCCAGCGACGCCGCGATTCTCCATGAGGGGGATCGATTTACCCTAAGGCGCGCCGCGCTGCATCGCAAGAAGCTTGCGCCGCCGCGCGTAAACTTTTGGAAGCGCAGGCGCGGCCGGCGCAACATTCATAAAATCTGGCATCGAAATGGCTTATTTCTGACAACGCTGCGACCCCGGCCCGATGACCCGACAGTGTCGCGCGGCATCGCAAAAGCGTGATCTGCGCCAGCGGCTCGCGCTGGCATGCTGTGCTGCGTGGGTGCGCTGCGGCAGCGCATTTCGACTTTTTCCATTTCCCGGGGCTTGCGACGCATCGGCATCGGCATCATTGTTTGGCCGCGTTGCGGGCCGAGGGTCCCGGCGCGGCAACACGATCGAACCGGTCCGGATGTACAAACTCTATTCGATGCAGCGCTCCGGCAACAGCTACAAGGTTCGCCTTGCGCTGGCGTTTCTCGACGCGCCCTATCGCGCCATCGAGATCGACATTCTGCGCGGCGAAAGCCGCACGCCGGAATTCCTCGCCAAGAATCCGAGCGGACAGGTGCCGCTGCTGCAAATCGCGGAGGGCCGCTATCTCGCCGAGTCCAATGCCATCCTGTGGTATCTCGCGGTCGGCACGTCGCTGGCGCCGGAATCGCGGATGGACCGCGCCGAGGCGTTGCAATGGATGTTCTTCGAGCAGCACGCGCTGGAGCCGAATATCGGCGCGGCCTACTTCTGGCTGTCGCTGGTCAAGGGCGGTCGCGACCTGCAAACCCATGCGCTGGAAGACTGGATGGAGCGCGGCTACGCGGCGTTGCAGGTGATGGAAAATCACCTCCGGACCCATGAGTTTTTCGCCGCCGGCCAACTCACCGTCGCCGACATCGCGCTGTATGGCTACACCCATGTCGCCGACCAGTGCGATTTCGATCTCGGAGCGTTTCCCGCGATCGGGAAGTGGCTGCGGCGGGTCGAGCAGACGCCCGGCTTCGTCAGCATGGAGGAGCGCGCCGGTCTGGACGTAACCGACTCGGCCAGTATCGCCGCCGAGGCCTGACGGCCTGAGGGCGGCGTTAACCTTTCCTAACGTCGCAACGCTATGATTCCCGAATCGATTCGGAGTTCGGGAATGCTGCGCCAGATCTTGCTCTCGATGTTCGCAACGGCCTTGACGGCTTTTGCTGCCGGCGCCGCCGACCTGCCGGCGCAGAGCCGGCTCGGCGCGGTATTTGCTGAGCCTGCGCCGGTCCCGGTCTACAGCCATCGGAATTACGAGGTTTTCACCGTGTACGCGCCGCCGGTGGACATTCCGCCGCTGGTCGCCGGCTATTACGGTAAGCCCAATTCCTACTATTACACCCCGTATTACGGCGGGACCAATTGGGGCATTTACAACCGCCTGCCCTATGCCTGCGGCTGGTACGGCTACTGCTGAGCAGGCCCAGAACAGCGGGCATAACCTCTAGCGCCGCCACTATTTCGCCATCTTTGAGGGGGCTTCGCCCAAATATTGCCCGCGATTCCTGAGAGAAGCGGGTTCCGCGGGTGATTCGCCCGCGGACATAAGGATTTCCGGCCATGATACGGTCGCCCCGCGCGGCAGGCTTTGACGGGCTCGCCGCGCCTGTTGCCTCGTCCCGATTGACCAACGCCGTCGCGGCTTCGCTCGCGATCGGTTCGCTGTCGCTGTGCCTGATCGTTGCGCTCACCGTGCTCTCGATCAAGGTCAGCATGGCGATGCCGCTTCCGCTGTAACCCCCAATCACTTTTTCCCGATCACCGCTTGCCTCGCGAACCACAGCGACGACCGCGCACGAGTCGCGGCCGTCTCCGCGATGGAGACTGAGATGAAGACACCTGTGGTGTGGGTTGCAGCGGCGCTGACGGTCGCGATCGTGCTGACGGCGACGTTGCTGATCGCCACCGGCACGCGCGGCGAGAATGGTCCGCCCGAGCGGGTCATGCGGATGACGCCGGGGAAGTAACTCTCGTGTCCCGGACGCGATGCGGCATTCTTCATGCCGCTTCGCAGAGCCGGGACCCCGGTTTCTTCGAGTCACAAGTAAGCGGGACCCCGGCTCTGCAGCGCACCGCTTCGCGAAGGGCTACGCGCTGCGCTGCGTCCGGGGAAAGAATCACCACTTATGGAAAATGAAAAACGCCCCCGCGGCGATCAGCCCGAAGCCCAGGCCGTGATTCCAGCCCAGCGGCTCCTTCAAGACCAGCACCGAAAAGCCGGCGAATACCACCAGCGTGATCACCTCCTGCATGGTCTTGAGCTGTGCCGCTGTATAGACCGCGCTGCCCCAGCGATTGGCCGGCACCGCCAGCCAGTATTCGAAGAACGCGATGCCCCAGCTCACCATGATGGCAAGCACCAGCGGGCTCTCCTTGAATTTCAGATGGCCGTACCATGCGAAGGTCATGAACACGTTGGAGGCAAACAGCATCAGCACCGGCAATAGCTGCGGCGAAATGGTCGGCATATCAGTCCTTTCAAAAATCCTGCGCGCTAACACCCGGCGTGAAGCCGGGTTCCTTCGCGGATCGAACTCATTTGAATACAAGCATCGGAAAATGGCGTCCATGGCATCGACTGCGCCTTAACGCTGGCTGCAGAAAAGCCGGTGGAAACTGAAACTAACCGCATAGTTACGCCTAATACTTTCGTCCACCTGCGAGAACGGATTGATGCGGATCGACTGGCGCGCCATCTGCGGCCCGGCCCTCACGACAGCGACGGCGTTGATCGCCATCCTTGCCGACCGCAATCTTGTCACCGTTCCCAATCCCGCACCGCTATTCGTTTGCATCGTCGCGTTGGCGGCATCCCTGAGCGGGCTTGCTTCCGGCATGATCAGCGCGGCAATCGCAGTTGCCTCCTCAGCGCTGTTTTTCCTCAATCATCGCGCCACGCCCGGCTACGACGCATCCGATCTGGTTCGCCTCGCGCTGCTCGCGCTGACCGCGGCGGGCACGGCCGTGATCACCGGCCTGTTGCGGCAGAAGATGATGGATGCATTCGCGCACGAGCGCGCCCGGCACGCCACCGCGGAGCGGCTGTCGTCGGCGCTGGACCAGGTCGATATCGGCATCGTGCTGCTGGATTCCGATACGCGCGCAGAATTCATCAACCGCGCGTTCCGGGATTATTTCTCACTGCCGGACGAGAAGGCCGAGTCCCGGCCGCCGTTCATCGCACTAATGTATCACGGCCGCGATACCGGGGCCTATGAGCTGCCGGAGGACGAGTTGAGCGCCTTCATTGCGCAGCGCACCGAGCTGATGCGGGTCGGCGACCAGACGCCGATCAACATCAACCTCGCCGACGGCCAGGTGATGCGCTTCAGCTGCACGGCGCTGCCCGACGGCGGGCGCATGCTGAGCTACACGCCGGTGACCGACCTCGTCCGCCACACCGACGATCCCGCCCACACCGACTATTATCTGGCGCAGCGCGGCGGCGGCCATCGCGCCCTCACCCGGCATCTGCGCGCCGCGGAGTAGACCACACACACCGTCATCCTGAGGTGCGCGCTCTTGCGCGCCTCGAAGGATGACGGCGGTGGGGGTTCGGACTGTGGATAAGTCCGATGTCATCGCCGTGTTACACGGCGCGCTTAAGTTCCGCCTGCGTTTGATCAGGCCCCCCGTCACCGATCACACGCCTCAGCGGTCCCCGTCAGTCGCCGCGTCTGACCGGGACCGCTTCTTTTGCGTCCGCCATAAGCGCTCACGTGCCGCGCCTTGCGGCGTCCGCGCGCGCGCGGCACAATGCGGTCCCGTCCCGCCTCCCCACAGGATCACTCCATGCAAATTCGCAACCTCGGCGGCTCCGGCCTGCGCGTCTCCGCGGTCGGGCTCGGCTGCAATAATTTCGGCCAGCGAACCGACCTCGAAGCCTCCCGCAAGGTGATCCACAAGGCGATCGACCTCGGCGTCACGCTGTTCGACACCGCCGACATCTACGCCGGCCGCGGCGGTTCGGAGACCGTGCTAGGCCAGGTGCTCGGCGACCGCCGCAAGGATATCGTGCTCGCCACCAAATACTCCAAGGCGATGAGCGACGACGGCACCAGGCAGGGCGCGTCGCGGCGCTACATCATGTCCGCGGTCGAGGCGAGTTTGACGCGGCTCAAGACCGACTACATCGATCTCTACCAGCAGCACGATTACGACGACCTGACCCCGATCGAGGAAACCCTGCGCGCATTGGACGACCTCGTGCGGCAGGGCAAGGTGCGCTACATCGGCAATTCGAATTTTCCGGCATGGCGCATCGCCGAGGCGGAGTATGTCGCTCGCGCGATGAACCTGAATCGCTTCGTGTCGTGCCAGGACGAATACAGCCTGGTGGTGCGCGATATCGAGAAGGATCTGCTCCCCGCCGCGAAAGAATACAATCTCGGCCTGCTGCCGTTCTTTCCGCTGGCCAGCGGCCTGCTCACCGGCAAATACAAGCGTGGCGCGGCGGCGCCGAACGATACCCGCTTCGGCAAAAGCCCGGCGCTGCGCGACCGCTACGTCACGCCGCGCAACGAAGACATCGTCGAAAAGCTGCAGGCGTTTGCGCAAGCGCGCGGCCACAGCATGCTCGAACTCGCATTCTCATGGCTGGCATCGCACCCGCAAGTGTCGAGCGTCATCGCCGGCGCGACGCGGGTCGAGCAGATCGAGCAGAATGTGAAGGCGATCGAGTGGAAGCTGAGCGCGGAGGAGCTTGCGGAGATCGACAAGATCACGAAGGGGTAGCTTCGCTCGCAAATGACGATTTAATAAAACTCGGGTTTGGTTGCGAATTGAGTGTCGGTTGAAAGACTTAAGCCGCTTGCGGCGAAGTCCGGAAAATCCAGTGACGATGTCTAGCCGTGTTTGCGGCAAACCGGAGACAACCTCGCCTCGGCGCGCCGTTCGGCGCAAAAAACGCGCGCCACCGCAAGCGCTTGAGGGGCGTGGCGCGGCGAGAGACCATCGCCGCATCGCCTCGACATGCCGCGCAAGTGTTTCAATCAGCGACGGAATCTGGACCAAGCGAAACGGTCTGCGCGGCGTGACTTGAATTCCCCAAGCTGCATCAGACGCTTAATGGCTTGCGGCACGGGGCGTGCTTTTTCACGGCGGATGCGTGGCGGCGCGCGGTTCCGTGAAAAACGGGATGCCATCCTTTCGCGGAAAAGTTTCCGCAACTTTGCCACCGCGCGGTAAGGTGTGCCACACCGGCCGAGTCCGTAGGGTGGGTAAAGGCGCGCCGTCGCGCCGTGCCCACCAGACACGCACACCGCCGTCATCCTGAGGAGCCCGGCGAAGCGTCAGCGAAGACGGGCGTCTCCAAGGATGGACCGGGACTCGTTTCCATCCTTCGAGACGCCGCGAAGACGCGGCTGCTCAGGATGACGGCATTCCGGATGGCGGGCACGGCGCAAGAGCGCCTTTGCCCACTCCACGCGCTTATGGCACACCTACCCTCCCGTAACCGCCGGACCCCCTTCCCTCATGCCCGCCCCAAAGCCACCCGCGTTCGAAACGCTGAGCCTGCATGCCGGGCAGCGTCCCGATCCCGTCACCGGGGCGCGGGCGGTGCCGGTGTATCAGACTACGTCCTATGTGTTTCAGGATTCCGAGCACGCGGCGGCGTTGTTCAATCTCGAACGCGCGGGCCACATCTATACCCGGATTTCGAATCCGACCACGGCGGTGCTGGAAGAGCGACTGGCCGCACTCGAAGGCGGCGTGGGTGCTGTCTGCACGGCGAGCGGGATGGCGGCGCTGCATCTGGCGATCGCGACGCTGCTCAATGCCGGCGACCACATCGTGGCGTCGGCCTCGCTCTATGGCGGCACCATCAACCTGCTGGCGCATACGCTGCCGCGCTTCGGCATCACCACCACCTTTGTCAAGCCGCGCGCGCTGGATGAATTCCGCGCCGCGATCAAACCCAATACGCGGCTGGTGATCGGCGAGACCATCGGCAATCCCGGTCTCGAAGTGCTGGATATCCCCAGCGTCGCGGCAATCGCTCATGACGCAAAGATCCCGCTGCTGATCGACAACACCTTTGCGACGCCTTTTCTGAGCCGCCCGATCGAGTTGGGCGCCGATCTGGTGATGAACTCCGCGACTAAATGGATCGGCGGCCACGGCATCGCCATCGGCGGCGTGCTGGTCGATGGCGGACGGTTCGACTGGCGGGCTTCGGGGAAATTTCCGCAACTGACCGAGCCCTATGCCGGCTACCACGGCATCGTGTTCGACGAACAGTTCGGCCAGGCGGCGTTCATCATGCGCGCGCGCACCGAGGGGCTGCGCGACTTCGGCGCCTGCCTGTCGCCGACCAACGCGTTCCAGCTGCTGCAGGGCGTGGAGACGCTGGGCATCCGCATGGAGCGCCACATGGCGAATACGCATGCGGTGCTGGAGGCCCTCGCCGCGAATAAGGCGGTGGAGTGGGTGCTGCATCCCTCGCTGCCGGATCATGCCGATCATGAACTGGCAAAACGGCTGCTGCCGCGCGGCGCCGGATCGATCGTCTCGTTCGGAATCAAGGGCGGACGGCCCGCCGGCAAGAAGTTCATCGAGGCCTTACGCATGATCAGCCATCTCGCCAATGTCGGCGACGCCAAGACGCTGATCATTCACCCCGCCAGCACCACCCATCAGCAGATGGACGCCGCTCAGCTTAAGGCTGCGGGCATCGGCGAAGAGCTGGTTCGGCTCTCGGTCGGCATCGAGACTGTCTCCGATATCATCGATGATCTCGGTCAGGCGCTCCGGCTTTCGCAGAAGGTGTGAACGATGCAGTTGCTCGTGAATGGCATCGAGACCTTTGTCGCCACCGGCGGCCGCGAATTCGCCGCATCGCTGCCCACCGTCGTGCTGCTGCACGGCGCCGGCTTCGACCATACCGCCTGGGCGCTGCACAGCCGCTGGTTTGCGCATCATGGTTTTGGCGTGCTGGCGCCGGACCTGCCCGGCCACGGCCGCTCCTCCGGCGCGCCGCTCGCCACCATCGCCGAGATGGCCGACTGGACCGCGGCGCTGCTCGATGCCGCGGGTGCTGCGAGGGCAAAACTGGTCGGCCATTCGATGGGATCGCTGATCGCGCTGGAAACCGCGGCGCGGCATCCGGCAAAAGTTTCGGCGCTCAGCCTGATCGGGACCGCGGCGGCCATGACGGTCGGACCCGATTTGCTCAAGGCCGCGGAGGCGAACGACCATGCGGCCATCGACATGGTCTCGATCTGGGGTCTCGGCTTTCAGGCTGAACTGGGCGGCAGCCTCGCGCCGGGCCTGTGGATGCACAGCGGCGCGCAGCGCGTGCTCGAACAATGCCGGCCCGGCGTGCTGTTCAGCGACCTCAGCGCCTGCAACGCCTACGCGAACGCGCTCACTGCCGCGGCGCAGGTCAGCGTGCCGACCACTTTTATTCTCGGCGAACGCGACATGATGACGCCGGCGAAGTCCGGCAAGGCGCTTGCCGCGGCGCTGCCGAATTCACGCACGGTGGTGATGCGCGGCGCGGGGCATATGATGATGGTCGAACGGCCGGATGAACTGCTCGCGGCGTTGCAGGGGTGACAGGTCACCCTCCCCTGGAGGGGGAGGGCGCGCGTGCAACGCGCGGCGGGGTGGGGTGAAAGTCTCTCCTCGCGAGCGGTATCCGGGGCGGAGACTGTCACCCCACCCCGTCGAGCATCTGACGATGCTCGCCGACCCTCCCCCTCCAGGGGAGGGTAAGGGCCGCCTACCCCACCAGCCCCTGCGCCGGCTTCACACCCGCGCTGTCGGGAAACACCGTTTCCGCCAGCACGCGCTCGGCGACGCCGAGGTGGTCGTGCAATAAGCCCTTGATCACGGCGCGCAGATCGGTGGACGGCGCGAGGTCGCGGCCCTCGTAGAGATTTGCGGGTTTCAGGCCCGGCCAGTCGGCAATGACGCGCCCGCCCTTCACCGCGCCGCCGGCCAGCAGCGCCACGGTGCCGGTGCCATGATCGGTGCCGTCGGTGCCGTTGATGCGCGCGGTGCGGCCGAACTCGGTGGCGACCACGATCACGGTATCGCGCCAGCGCTCGCCGAGGCCGGTTTCGAATTCCGCCAGCGCGCCGTCGAGGCCTGAGAGCAGCGTCGCAAGCCGGCCGACCGGGCCGCCCTCATTGGCGTGGGTGTCCCAGCCATCGAAGGCGAGGGCTGCGATGCGCGGGCCGTCGTCGGCGGACATCAGTTTGGCGGCACCGCGCGCAACCAGCCGCATGGAGCCTGCACTGTTGGTGCCGGGCTTCGGTTTCATGTCGTCGCCCTGCGCCGCCTTGTCGAGCAGCAGACCCTGCGACAACGCCGCACCAAGAGCGGGATCGCGATGCCGGTAGAGATCGATCAGCCGTGCCGCGGTATCGTCGGCGGCCTGCGGCAATGTCACCGGCGCCCACGCCACGGTGGGGGCCGCGCCGCGCAGCACCAGCGGCGTGGTGGGTCCGATCGCGAGCCCGCTCATCACCCGTTCGCCGCGCGGCAGGTTCTCCAGCGCGCGGTTGAGCCAGCCGGACTGCACCCGGCCCGGGCCGGCGTAGCCGCTCTCCAGCACGTCCTGTCCGTCGAAATGCGAGCGGTCGCGATAGGGCGAGGCCACCGCATGCACCACCGCGGCCTGCCTGTCGCGGTACATCCGCGCGAATTCCGGCATCGAGGGATGCAGCGCGAAGAACGAATCCAGCATGGTCGCGGCATGCGGGCCATCGGCGGTAAGCGCGATCGAGCCATGCAGGCCGGCGTAATCCGGATCGCCAACCGGCGCGACAGTGGCAAGCCCGTCCAATGCACCGCGCAGGATGACGACGATCAGGCGCGGATCGCGGCCATCGGCGGCACGCGCGAATTTCGGCAAATACGCCCAGGCGGCGAAGGAGGCGCCGCCGAGCAGCAGCGCGCGCCGCGTGACTGTCCGGCTCTCGCAACATTCCATCGTCATCTCCTCTGGAATTCCGGCGACATCATTAGCAGCGCCAGCGCCTGCTGCCGCGATTCGGCGCGCTCGACGGCGCGCCGCGTTTCCGGCGACGCCGCGTCGCCCACCGCGAATTCGAGCAGGTCGCGGGGATCGATGCTCTCGCCGGCCCGCGCGGCGATTTGCGCGGAGATGTCGAGCCGCAGCTTCATGCCTTCCGGCGCTGCCCAGGCGGCATTGCTGTCGGGAAATCCGTTCGGCCCGGCCGGCGACCACAGCGGCTGGCCCAATACGTTGAGGCCGCCGAGATAGCGCTGCGGATCCTCAGGCACGCGCCCGAACAGCCGCCCGGTCGCCACCAGGAATTCGTAAGGGCTGCGCAGCTTGGTCATCGGCGCCTGCCAGGCCTCGTCGGATTCCACCAGCGCTGCCGCCAGCGCCTTGAGGTCGCCGTCGGATGTGACGAACACGTCCCTGAGCTGAGCCACCAAAGCCGGCGGCGGGTCGTCGGCCACAAAATGGCGCGCGAATTTGGTGGCGATGAATTTCGCCGTGGAGGGATGCCGCGCCAGGTCCGCAAGTGCTGCTTCGCCCTGGGCGAGACCGGTGTCCTCGTAGGTCTTGCCCAGCAGCCGCTGCGCGCCGGGCTGGTGCGCATTGGCGTTGAAGGCGAAGGTGCCGGGCACACCGAGCTGGCCTTGCCGCCCGGCATAGGTCCACCCCGTGATGATGCGCGCCAGCGAGGTCACGTCGTCCTGGCTATAGCCGCCATCGACGCCGAGCGTGTGCAGCTCCATGATCTCGCGCGCGAGGTTTTCGTTCAGGCCGCGCTTGCGATTCTGGCCCGCGCGCGATTCCGGACCGAGCGATTGCTGGTTGTCGAGAAAGAACAGCATCGCCGGATGCTGCTCCACCGCCTTCAGCATGTCGCCGAAGCGTCCGAGCACATGCGGGCGGATCGCCTCGCGTTCGAACGAACCGGCCCACATCCGCGCGACGCCGCCCTTGTTGGCGGAGATGCAGAAATGATTCGACCAGAACACCGCCAGCCGCTCGGTGAATCCGCAGTCGGCGGTCATCGCGCGCTGCAGCCGCGCCAGCGCCTCGGCGCGATAGGTCTTCTGGATGATGTTGAGCGGCGCCGGCGCGGGTTTGGGCGGATTGGGCTGCGTCGCTTCGGGCGCTGCCATCGCCGCGTTGGCGTCGGTCGCCTCCATCGCCGCGGCCTTTGCGGCGATGTCGGTCGGAGCAGCCGGAGCAGCCGGCGCGCCCGACTTGGCCGCCGCGTTGCGCGCCTGCACGATCTCGAACTGATAGGCGAACACCGCCGCGGCCAATGCCGGCGTCGACTGCAATCCCGGCACTTCCAGCGACACGCCGCCGGGACGGTTCAGATCGGCCTTGACGAAACCGCGCGGATCGGAGGCCGCGTTGGCGAAGTCGCCGGCCGCCCCGCCGCGCGCGCCAAAACCAAAACGATTGAGCGCGACAAGAGCGGCTTGCGAATCGCGGGCCATCGGATCTCCCTTGGTCTTCAGGCTTGGGACTTCGGACGTCAGCTTCTTGTTCGGCTGTTTTTGGCGTAAGGTTGCTTCGCAGATCATAGTACCGTTCGCTGCGAACGCCGAATTAAAATCCGGTTAGAAACCGATACCGTTCATGACAACCCGGCTGGAAAACCCGACCCCAGCAACGCGCCGCCTCGCCTGTTCGGGCTGCGGCACGGAATTTTCGTGCAGCCTGTCCGGCCCCTGCTGGTGCGCCGAGGAAACCGCGCGGCTGCCGATGCCGGCCGATGGCGGCGACTGCCTGTGCCGGGACTGTTTGCGGAAGATGGCGAACCGCTAACGTTCGGCGTTCCCCGGACGCAGCGCAGCGCGTAGCTCTTCGCGGAGCGGTGCGCTGCAGAGCCGGGGCCCCGGTTGCTTGCGACTCGAAGAAAGAAGAAACCGGGGTCCCGGCTCTGCGGAGCGGCATGAAGAATGCCGCACCGCGTCCGGGACAAGTGCGCTACTCCACCTTGCCGATCTTCTTCACCGCCGCGATCAGGCGCGCGCTGTCGGCTTCGACGAACTTTGCGAACTCCGGCGCGTCGAGATAGGCCACCGGGCTGCCAGCGGCCTCGAAGGTTTTCGTCACCTCGGGACTTTTCACCGCCTGCGCCATTGCCTCGCGCAGCCGCGTCATGATCGGCGCCGGGAGTGCGGCTTGCGCGAACAGCCCGGCCCAGATGTAGAACTCGACATCCTTGTAGCCGAGTTCCTTGAAGGTCGGCAGGTCGGGAAAACTCGCGACCCGCTCGGCACCCCAATTGGCGAGCACGCGCATCTTGCCGTCGTCGACCTGCTGCTTCAGCGTGCCCGGCGCCGACGCCATCGCCTGCACGGTGCCGGTCAGAAGTCCGGTGAGTGCGGGACCAGCGCCGCGGAACGGCACGTGCAGCAGCTTGATGCCGGCGGAGGCCGCGAACATTTCCATCGCCACATGCAGCGTGCCATAGGGGCCGGACGAGCCATAGGGAATTTCGCCGGGACGTTTCTTGGCGTCATCGACGAATTCCTGCAGCGTCTTCCACGGCGCCGAGGCCGGCACTGCGAGCAAGGTCGGATCGGCCAGCACGCGCGCGACCGGCGCGAACTGCGACACTTCGTAGGCGACCGGGCGGTCGAACAGCCGGTCGGCTTCCGGCAGCACCGCCAGCGACGACAGCGTCATCAATAACGTGTAGCCGTCCGCGTCCGCGCGCGCCGCAGCCGCGTTGCCGATCGAACCGCCGGCGCCGCCGGCGCGGTTATCGACAATCACGGACTTGCCGAGGATCTTCTCCAGCGCCAGCGCCACCGGCCGCGCTGCGAGGTCGGCCTGCCCGCCGGCCGGGAACGGCACGATCATGGTGATGTTGCGGGTGGGATATGCGGCTTGCGTGTGCGCGGTATTGGAGAGCACGGCTTGCGCCAGCGGCAGCGCGGCGGCGGCTTTCAGAACTTCACGGCGATTCATGTGGCGGTTTTCTCCCGGAGATTTATTTTTCGTTGTTGGATGCAACCTAGCCCGAATGGCGAGGCGGCGCGATAGTTCTAACGTCGTCCCCGCGAAGGCGGGGACCCATAACCCTCCGTCTCCGTGATGTGGACGGTGTCAGCCAATGCGGATCGGACGTACCAAACAATAACCATCGGTGATTATGGGTCCCCGCCTGCGCGGGGACGACGGCGGAGTTGTCTTTCTTTCTTCCCCAATTGCTTCGCCAGAAAGTCGGCGAGCACCTCCACCCGCGCCGGCCTTGGGCCGCCGGGGGGCGTCACCAGGTGCACGGCGCCTTCGGTCTGCTTCCAGTCTTTCAGGATCACCTCGACGTCGCCGGATGCAATGGCGTCGCCGACGATGAAGTCCGGCAGGTCGGCGATGCCGAGGCCCGCCAGCAGCGCGGGCATCAGCGCCTCGCCATTGTTGACGCGCAGCGGTCCCGCCGGACGCACGCTGGCCTGTTCGCCGGCTGCATTGGTGTAGTGCCAGATCCCCGGCGTCGAGAGATAAGTGTAGCCGAGACATCGATGTTGCGCGAGATGCATCGGATGCGTCGGGCGGCCGTGCTGCTTCAGATAGGACTTTGACGCCACGGTGTAGCGCGGCATCGCGCACAGCCGGCGCGCGATCAGGGAGGAATCCGGCAGGCTGGCGATGCGCAGGCCGGCATCAAAGCCCTCGCCGATCAGATCGACCATCGCATCGCTGAGGTGAAGGTCGATCGAGACTTCGGGATACTGCGCAAGAAATTCCGGCAGCAGCGGCGCAACCGCCTTCACCCCGAACGTCATCGGTACTGCGAGCCGCACCAGCCCGCGCGGCGCCACCGATTGCGCCAGCGCCTCGTTTTCCGCCGCCTCGCCATCGACCAAAAGCCGCGCGGCGCGTCCGGAGAGTTTTTGCCCGGCATCGGTCAAGGCAAGCCGGCGCGAGGTGCGGTTGAACAGCCGCGCGCCGAGCCGCTGCTCCAGCCGGGTGACGGCCTTGGACACCGTGGCGTTGGACAGCGCCAGCTCGGCCGAAGCCGCCGCAAATGACCGTAATTCAACGACTTTTGCGAAAATCGCCAGCGCTTCGAAGTCCGGAAGTTTTGCCATGGGCCAGCCTATTAGCTTCATGTCAGAAACAATGAGTTTCGATAGTTTCTATTTCTAGCCGATGTGTAAGCGCATATCCAGACGTCATCGGAATTTCAGACAACGGAGAATCCAATGACCAAATCACTCAGCGGCAAGGTTGCCCTCGTTACCGGCGGATCGCGCGGCATCGGCGCCGCCAGCGCCCGCGCCCTTGCGGATGAAGGCGCGGATGTCGCGATCAGCTATGTCGCGTCCGCCGACAAGGCCGAAGCGGTCGTGAAGGAACTGAAGGCCAAGGGCGTGCAAGCCAAGGCCTTCAAGGCCGACCAGGCCAGTTCGGCCGAAGTCGATCAACTGGTGCGGGACGTCGCAAAAGAATTCGGGCGGCTCGACATCCTCGTCAACAATGCCGGCGTCGTAGCGGCGGGCCCGGTGGATGGCGCCAACGATCTCGAAGCATTCGACCGCCAGAAGGCGATCAACTTCGATGGCGTGGTCACCGCGATCCGTTCGGCTTCCAGGCTGATGGGCGAAGGCGGCCGCATCGTCACCATCGGTTCGGGCATCGCCACCCGCGCTTCGTTCCTCGGCCTTGCCGATTACGCCGCCAGCAAGGCGGCGATCGTCGGCTACAGCAAGGGCGCGTCGCGCGACCTCGGCCCGCGCGGCATCACCGTCAATGTGCTGCAGCCGGGCTCGATCGACACCGACATGAACCCGAAGGACGGCGGCGAGTTCGCCGAGGCGCAGCGCACCCAACACGCGCTGCAGCGCTACGGCACCGCGGAAGAGATCGCCGCCGGCGTGGTGTTTCTGGCCAGCCCCGGCGCGTCGTTCGTCACCGGCACGGTGCTGAACGTCGATGGCGGCTTCGGCGCGTAACGCCGATTACAACATTCAACTCGAAAGGAACATCCCATGATCGAAGTCAGACCTTTTGCCGAGCTCGGCGGCGCCGATCACGGCTGGCTCAAGGCAAAGCATCACTTCTCGTTCGGCAGCCATTACGACCCCAACAATATGGGCCACGGTAGCTTGCGCGTCTGGAATGACGACGAGATCGCGCCCAACAGCGGCTTTCCGGCGCATCCCCATGCCAACATGGAGATCATCACCTATGTTCGCGAAGGCGCGATCACGCATCAGGACTCGCTCGGCAACAAGGGCCGCACCGAAGCCGGTGACGTGCAGGTGATGAGCGCGGGCAGCGGCGTGCGTCACTCCGAATACAATCTGGAGCCTGCGACGACGCGGATCTTCCAGATCTGGATCGAGCCGACCACGCAAGGCGGCCAGCCGACCTGGGGCGCAAAGCCGTTTCCGAAATCGGACCGCTCCGGAAAATTCGTCACCATCGCCAGCGGTTTCAAGGCCGACAACGATGCGCTGCCGATCCGCGCCGACGCGCGCGTGCTCGCCACCACGCTGAAGGCCGGCGAGAGCGCGGAATATGCGCCGGACAAGACGCGCAATCTCTACCTGGTGCCGGCGGTCGGCAGCGTCGAGGTCAACGGCGTATTCGCCAACGCCCGCGACGGCGTCGCGATCAACGGCGAGACGAAGCTGAAGATCACCGCGCTGGAGGATACCGAGCTGGTGCTGGTGGACGCGGCGTAAGCCCGTGTCCCGGGCGCGGTGCGGCATCCTTCATGCCGCCCGCAGAGCCGGGACCCCGCTTTCTTCGAGTCGCAAGCAACCCGGACCCCGGTTCTGCAGCGCACCGCTTCGCAAGAGCTACGCGCTGCGCCCGGGGAACGCAGAATCGCAATGACATCCATGAAATCAATCCCACGGAGACCATCATGACAAAAGTTCTCGTCCTCTATTACTCGGCCTATGGCCACATCGAGACCATGGCCAACGCCGTCGCCGAGGGCGCCCGCGAGGCCGGCGCCAGCGTCGACATCAAGCGCGTGCCCGAGCTGGTGCCGCCGGAGGTCGCGAAGGCGTCGTATTACAAGCTCGATCAGGCCGCTCCGGTCGCCAAGGTCGAGGAGCTCGCGAATTACGACGCCATCATTGTCGGCACCGGCACCCGCTTCGGCCGGATGGCGTCGCAGATGGGCAACTTCCTCGACCAAGCCGGCGGGCTGTGGATGAAGGGCGCGCTGCACGGCAAGGTCGGCGGCGCCTTCACCTCGACCGCGACCCAGCATGGCGGCCAGGAAACCACGCTGTTCTCGATCGTCACCAACCTGCTGCATTTCGGCATGGTCATCGTCGGCCTCGATTACGGCTTCGGCGGCCAGATGAAACTGGACGAGGTCACCGGCGGATCGCCCTATGGCGCCACAACCATCGCCGGTGGCGACGGCAGCCGAAAGCCATCCGAAAACGAGCTGGCCGGCGCGCGTTATCAAGGACGCGTAATCGCGGAAACTGCAAAGAAGCTGCATGGATGACGTTTCCCGGGCGCGATGCGGCATTCTTCATGCCGCTTCGCAGACCCGGGATCCCGGTTAAGGAAAGCAACCGGGGCCCCGGATCAGCAGCGCACCACGCCGCGAAGTGCGGCGCGCTGCGCTGCGTCCGGGGAACGCGTTACTGCTCTTCGCGTGACGGCGGTTTGCCCATTGCGCGCTTCACGCGTTCGGCAATCGCCGGATGCCCGCGCAGCCAGCGCGCCGCGCGATCGCGCAGGGCATAGGGCAGCCCGCGCCAGCTCAGTGCCGCGGTGAAATCGGCCAGCGGAATGCGCGTCACGCCGAAGCGGCGCTTGTAGGCGTAGTTGCCGATGCTGAAATCGAACTGGCGGACGCCGTCCTTGTGAAGCGCCGCCATGGTGCGCTCGATGATCAGCCGGCCCGGCGAGCAGTTCGACCATTTGTCGCCGGCATTGCTGATCCGCACCATGACATAGCGCGCACCCTGCCGGATGCCGAGCAGGGTGGCGACGACTTCATCGCCCACGGTCAACGCCGACAGCGCCGCATAACCGTTGCCGACATTGTCGCCGACCAGATTGCGATAGAACGCGGCGCAGGTCTCGTCGTTCAGCACAAAATTCAGCCCGAGCTGCTGCATCCGATTGCCCTGCTGCGTCTCCATGGTGGAGAGCATACGCAGGGCTTCGTTCTTGTCGGTAATAACCTGGAAAGCCGCGGCGGGGTCGCGTGTGAACACGCGCCAGCTTCGCTCCAGCTCCTTGCGCACGGTGCGTTCCAGCGTAAACCGCCAGGCGTCGAAATCCTCGCCGGTAGCGACGATGTTGCCGTTCAGCGCGCATGGCCCGGCGCCGTCGAGCAGCGCCAGCGGGTTGGGCCGGCCGCCGGTTTCAACCGGCATCTTGCGCAGCCGAATGAGATCGGCGCCGCCCGGCAACCGGCGCAGCGCGGCGCGCAGATCCTTCCACATCGCACGCGCGGCCTTGGCGTCGCGGGGTGCCGCGGCGCCGAGCATAGGCGCGTTATAGTCGGTGAGGTCGAGATCGGCGGGCTCGACAATGCGGATGCCGTTCTGCATCCGCCGGATCAGCGGCAACAGCGCGGCCTGTTCGTCGGTCGCAGCGTCGAAGATGATCGCGATCAGCGGCTCGACATTGTCCATGTCGGCAAATGCGCCGTACCACGCCTGCAGCCACTGCCAGTGCTGGAACGGGGTCGCGTCGGCGGAATCGTTCCAGCGGGCCCTGGCGCGTTTCCAGTCTCGGGTGAATTCGACGCGGAATCCGGACACGCGGGATTTCTCCCGCGTTTCCACAAGTCCCGCCCCTGCCGTCAACAGCGTCATTGATCTTCCGTCACGCCGCCTTCGGCAGGTCGACCAGCCTGCCGGGCTGCGCCTTGTCGAGCGTGAAGTCGATCGGGCGGCGTGCGCTGCGCTCGCGCTTCACCCACTTGCCGTCGCGCAGCAGTTTCTGCATCACCGCCTTGGCGAAGTAGGACGGACCGCGCAGGTTGCGGGTCTTCGGCGTGTAGCCGAAGCGATGCCGCAGCATGCCGTTGGCGAGATGGACGATCTCGGAGCGGCGGATTTCGTCACTGGTGTAGGAGATGGTCATCGATACGCTGAAGGTGTCGAGATTTTCCACCCGGTGCGGCGCGTTCATCTGCCAGCCCAGCATCTGGCCGGGGCCGATGTCGAGCACCTTGGCGTGGTCGTCATACCAGTCCTTGAAAGGAAGATCGACTTCGACATTGAACAGCGCGATGTCTTCCAGGTGTTCCGGCGTGATGAACGGCGCGGAGTTCGGATACACATAAACGCGCTTGCGGCCGGCGATCTGGACCAGGCTCTGCCCGGGCATGTCGGCGTGGTAATAGACTTGCGCGTCCGGCGCGGAGATCAGGATGCTTTCCTGGTGGCCTTTCGGAATCTCGAAGCCGGGGACCTTGGCGACGATTTCCTCGAACATCTGGTCGACCAGCTTGCGGTAGCGGCTGTCGACCGAGCCGACGTCGCGCATGTTGAGCCAGAGGCCGCCGCGGGAGATCGCGTCGATGACTTCGCGGCCCGACAGATTGCCGATATCGCCCTCACGCCAGAGTTTCTTGCTACCGCGGGCGCCGGTCTGCACCAGGCTGTAATGCTCGCGCGGATAGCCCTCGATCAGCTTCGCCAAATCGTCCATGGAAAAGGCCGGCGACTTGTGCATCTCGTGCTCGAGCCGGATCGGCTGGTGGCTCCATAATTCGGAATGCGTCTGGTCCCATTTGGTGAAGATCTTGTTCGTCATGTCGCGCTCCTGGCTTGCCTTCGTTGTTGTCCCGAAATCGTGATTGGCCGTTAGCCGCCCGATGTCCCGATATGAGACGATCCGGCGATCTCTGCCCTCTCACTGGCAAGACCGGTGCCGCTGCCGCACAGGCGCGCTTACCGGAAGCTAAGGCTTGCGGGTTATGGCTAACGCGATGACCTCAGAACCCGCATTTCAGGCGCTGTTCCTCGGCGCGGGGCCGCAGATGCAATGCGGCGTCGGGCAATTTACGCGGCTGCTGCAGGAGAGCATCGAGAAGCTCGATCCCGGCAGTTGCACTTCGTTAACCCTGACGCGGCGCGAGGGATCGCTCGGCGATATCTGGCGCGCGGTGGGGTCGGCGCGGAGCGTGGTCTGCAACTTTCCGATTGTCGCATGGAAGCGCGTGATACTTCGGCCGCTATTGGCGCTGGCGCTGGCGCGGCTGCGCGGCAGGCGTGCCGTTCTGATCCAGCATGAATGGGGCGGGCTGCATTGGCTGCGCCGCATCACCTATCTGCCGGCGCTGCTCCTGGCAGATACCATCGTAATGTTCTCGCCGCTGGTGCGGCGCGAACTGGCTGATGATTCCGTGGTCGGCTGGACGGCAGAAAAATGCGTGCTGGCGCCGCTGCCGCCGAATATCGAGGCGCCCGCGGGAATCGTCGATTCCAGGCTCAGGCAGCATCTCGCCGCCGCGCGCAAAAGCAGCCGGCTCGTGATCGGCCATTTCGGATCAATCTATCCGGGCAAGCAGCCCAACGCGCTGCTCAACATCGGCGCGGTATTGAAGGCGCGCGGGCTGAAGCCGCTGATCGTCTATGTCGGCTCGTTCATCCGCGCCACCGACAATGTCGAGGAAGAGTTTCATTCGCGCGCCGCCGAATTGGGCCTCACCGACGACGTCATCGTCAGCGGATATGTCGCCTCCGACCATGAAGTGTTCGGCCTGTTCAGCGAGATCGACGCGTTCTGTTTTTGCCTTGGCGAAGGCCTCACCGCGCGGCGTTCCAGCGTGCTGACCTGCGTGCAGTCCGGCCGGCCCGTCATCGCCACCGGCCCGGCCGAACGGGACGAATTCAACCATCACCCGCGCTTCAAGGAACTGATCGACCGCGGCGCCATCGTGCTGGTGCCGCGCGGGTCGGGCGACGATGCCTATGCCGACCGGATCGCCGCGGCGCTACAATGGCCGTCGGTGCATGCGCCGTTCGATTTCGACGGATGGTGGCGGGATGTGGCGCTGGCGGTGCGAGGGCAACTCTCTGTCGTCCCCGCGCAGGCGGGGACCCATACACTCCACCGCCCTTGATGCAGAAGGTGCCGGCGGCAATAACTCGCTAAACAATAACCATCGGTGGTTATGGGTCCCCGCCTTCGCGGGGACGACGACGGAGTTTCAATCGCTGACCCGAAACCGCGCCAGATAATGCAGGCCGAACACCGCCACCAGGAAGGTGAACCAGAGCGGATCGGCGCGGTCGAGGAAGAAGCTTTCCATCGACGCCAGATAGAGCCCGAACAGCCAGATTTGCAGCAGCATGGTCGAAAGCGCGCCGCTGTTGCCGCCGCGATCGGCGGCGTGGAAATTCTTCAACGGGCCGATCACCAGTACCGCGATCAGCAGCAGCAGCCCCGGCAGGCCCATCGCCAGCGCGCTGTCGAGATAGCCGTTATGGCTGTGCGAGGCGAACTCCGCCCACTCCTTGCCTTCGGGCAGGTCGCGGATCGAGCTGGAGCCCCAGAACGCCGCAAAGCCGTAGCCGATCGACAGCCGCTGCTGCAGCGCCTGGAATGCAAAGGTCCAGATGTCGGTACGGCCGGTGAAGGTGGTGTCGAGCGGCAGCATCTTTGCGACGTTCTCCAGCCCGTCGCTCATCACCGTGCCGACGCTGAGCAGGTTCAGCGTCGCCAATGGCGTAAACAGAACGATCGCGCGCAGCCAGAACGACTTGATGACCGAGAGCAGACCGGTCAGCAGGAACACCGCCACGCACAGCGCCAGCGCGCTTTTGCCGCCCGAAAACAGCAGGAACAATCCGGCGAAGCCGATGATCGCGACACCCGACAGCAGCGCGCCGAGGCGGGCGACATAGATTCCGATGAACAGCAGCATCACCATCACCGGGGCGGCGCCGTTCTTGTGGCCGAACGGACCGCGCCAGTCGCCGGCCAGCGCCGGTTCCTGCGCGTCGGTCGCCAGATGAATCGACAGGTTCGGCGCCAGCAGAATTCCGAGATAGCAGATCGCGAGCAGCGCCAGTGCGGCGATGCTGAGCCATCGCATCAGCTCGGTCTGTGATTTCGGCAGCAGCATCAGGGTCGATGCCACCGCGATGACGCAGGCGGTGAGCGCAAAGCGGCGGATCGAGGTCGAGGGATCGAGCGACAGCAATACCGTGAGCACCACCCAGCCGCTGAACAGAATGAAACTCGGCGTCAGCAGTGTTTCCAGCCCGCGCATGTTGTCGCGCATCGCCAGCGCCACCGTCAGCAACGCCAGGCATCCGAACGCGGCATAGGTCAGGGTTTCATTGCCGGTGGTAATGTCTTTCAACTGCGCGCCGGAAAGGTCGACGAACGGCCGCAGCGAAACCCAGGTCAGCAGCAACGTTCCGATGAAGGTGGCCGCGCGCAGCACATCCATCACCTGCTGCCGCCGCAGCGTATCGACGACGGCACGGATCTCGTTGGCGGCGGCGATGCTCACGGCGCGATCTTCGAGGCTTTATAGGGTTGCGGTTCGATGCCGAATGCCGCCAGCGCGCTGCCGGCCGCGACCGTCATCGGATGCAAAGCGATGATCGGCGTTTGCTCGGTCATGACCAGGCGGCCGGCGCGGAACAGCGACAGCGGCAGCATCGCGAGCATCTTGGCCAGCAGCCGCAGGCGCGCCCACAGCGTGCGCGCGGCCTTGACCTCGATGTGATAATTGATGGCGCCGATGCGCAGGCCCCGCAGCGCGAGCCAGCTGGGATGGGTCCGGCTCTCCGGCACGGTTTCGGTGATGACGGCATCCGCCGCCCAGTGAAATTTCATTCCGGCCTGGCGGCAGCGCACGAAGAAGTCGGTATCGCCGCCGCCGAGGAAATTGAATTTCAGGTCGAAGGACGGATCGGCCAGCCGCGCAAACACCGGCCGCGTGATCAGGCAGTTGCCGCAGCCATAGATGATCGGCACCGGGCCACTCGTGTCATAGGCCGGGCGGAACGCCGGGTGGCGGCGCAGTCCACGCTTTTGGGCGTTGTCGAAATGCGGCCGCACCGGCCCTCCGACCAGATCGGCACAGGTCTCTTCCGCCGCCTCCACCATCCGCTGCAGCCAGTCCGGCGAGGCGATCTCGTCGTCGTCGATCATCAGAAATTTGGTCGCGGCCGGAAACGCGGCCAGTGCGGTCTCGAACGCGGCGTTGATGGCGTGGCAGTTGCCCTGCCGCGGCTCGACCACGCAAAGCCCGGGGATCTCCCCGCTCCAGAAGAATTCGATCGCAACCGGCACAGCCTCACGCCGCGCCGCGTCGTTCTCGACCACCACCACGGCAAAGCGGCGATCTGTGCGCTGACGGGCGAGCGAGTCCAGCGTCAGCCGCAGATGGCCTGGGCGGCGAAAGCTGGGGATGCAGACCACGACCTCGATCGACAGATCGAGCGCGTCGCTGGTTGCCGCCAATTCGCGAAAGTTGCTGGAAATCTGGTTCATGGTGCGGGTTAATCTAGCGGTTAAACTGTTGACGAAGACCTCACGCGCCGGTTCAAACAGCCCTGCGGAATTGCTCGATCACATCGAACAGCGGCTTGCGCTTTAGGTTTGCGTCCAGCGGCAGCGGGCGATTGGGCATGCCGTCGGGCCGCGTGAAATAGATCGGCACCCAGGTGTAGCGGTCGCTCAGGCCCCAGGTCAGGATTGCCTTGGGGCGAACGACCTCGCTGACCGCCTGAAGAAACTCGCCGGCCTTTTTGGCGACCAGCGCGTCGCGCTCGCTCACCTTGCCGGGCAACTCGTAATCAACCACGTCCAGTTCGGTGATCAGCACATCAAGCTTGAGTGCGGTGACTTCAGCCAGAAAAGCCTGCAACCCGTCGCGGTCGATGGCGCGGTCGGCGAACAGATGGGCCTGCAGCCCGATGCTGTGCAGCGGCACGTCCTTGTCACGCAGCGAGCGCAGTAATTGCAGCAGCGCCCGGCGTTTTGCGGCGTAGCGCGCGCCTTTGAACTCGATGTCGTATTCGTTAAGCACGAGTCGCGCGCCGGGATCGGCCGCAGCCGTGGTGCGCAGCGCGATCGCAAGGTAATCCGCGCCCAGATGCTTGGTCCAGACGCAGGGGCGCAGCGACGCAGCACTATCCGGAAAATCCACCAGCGGCTCGTTCACCACGTCCCAGGACGGGATCGCGCCGCGATAGCGGGACACAACCGTCCTGATATGATCGACCAGTTCCCGCTCGGCCTCGGCGCGGCCGGCGATCTCGTCGACCCATGCCGGCAGGCCGCCATACCACGCCAGCGTATGGCCGCGGACCTCGATCTTGTTCTGGCGTGCGAAATCGATGATCGAATCGGCTTTCTCGAAGCGGTATTCGCCGCGGGTGGGGCGAATGTCGGCCCATTTCATCTCGCCTTCGGCGACGACCAGCTGGCAATTGGCGATGATGGCCTCGCGATAGGTGGAATCGGTTTCCAGTGCGCCGGCGCGTACCGCCGAGCCATAGGGAATTACCCCAGCCGCCGATGTGCTAGCGAGCGGTGTCGCAAAAGCGGACACTCCGGACAGCGGTGGTGTGCCGGAAAGACCGAGCACTGCGGCTTTGGCGGCACGCGCGAGAAAATCACGCCGGGAATGCATCTGTTTTGTCATGCGGGCACGGGTCCATCGATGGATTCAACGCTATGGACCGGTCTTTGCAAGTTGCGGTCCAGCGCCATTCAACGGACCAATGAAACTTCAAAATGGTTAGCACAACGCTCGAATTAACCAACTTCGCAACGCTGCAAGCCTCCGGAACCAGTCCGGCACCGATCTTGCTCACTTGGTCGTCATGAAACTCGAACGCCCAGCAACCATCGCGCTGAACGCCACCAGAGAGACGCACGAGATGAATCCTGTAGCGCTGTTAACCCCGACCTACGGGCGCGACCTGGAACTGTGCACGCTGCTGTGCGAGAGCGTCGACCGTCACGTCACCTCGTTCTCGAAGCATTACCTGCTGGTGCCGGATTCCGATCTGGCATTGTTTGCGCATTTCGAGAGCGAGCGCCGCGAAGTCATTCCGGCCTCCAGGTTCCTGCCGCATTGGCTGCGGCCGCTGCCGCGCGTGATCCAGCGCAAGCGCAGGCAATACTGGTGGTCGTTCCGCACCAAGCCGGTGAGCGGATGGCACGTGCAGCAGTATCTGAAGATCGCCGCGACCATGTCGTTGCCCTACGAGCGCTACTGCATCCTCGATTCCGATATCGTCTTTTTTCGCGACTTCGATCTCGCGCAATTCCAGTATCCGAACCCGATTCCTCTGTTCGGCCTGCCCAACGAGGTCGTTGCCACCCAGCCGCGGCATTCGCGTTGGGTCGAAACCAGCCACCAACTGCTGGGGCTGCCGGTGCCGCCGCTGCCGGCTTCCGATTTCATCGGCCACATTATCTTCTGGGACCGGCAGACCACGGCTGCGCTGGTGTCGCGGATCGAGGCCGTCACCAATCTGCACTGGATCGAGGCGCTGTGCCGGACCCGCGAGTTCTCCGAATACATGCTGTACGGCTATTTCGTGCAGAACGACGCCCGCTTTTCCGCCGCCCACAGTCCGACCTCGAGCACGCAGTGCGTCAGCTATTGGGAGCAGCTGAAGCTCGGCAAAGGCGAATTGAACGAGTTTCTCCGCACCGCCAACAAGGACGATGTCGCATTCTCGATCGCGTCGTTCTCGGGCACCCCGGTGCAAACCATCCGCGAGGCGATCAAGGAGCACGAAGCGGCCCGCGCGCCGGTTGTCGTGTCGAAACAAGCCGCGAGGCTCGGCGCGCTATGCTGATCCGTCAGACCAGCATCAATTTCTCGGCCAACGTGCTTTCCGCGCTGCTTGGGCTGTTGAGCGTGTTCGTCTTCACGCGGCTGTTTTCCGCGCACGACTACGGCATCTATCTGCTCGGGGTCGGCTTTGCGTCCGTGATCAGCGTGGCCTTCATCGGCTGGTTCCGCAACCTGATCCTGAGCGAGCATGCCAGGAACGACGGCACCGACATTCGCGGTCTGGTGATCTCCGGATATTTCGTTGCCTGCCTGAGCGCACCGCTCGCCTACGGACTGGGCCGCCTCGTTGGACTGGCCCCCTCGGCAGCAGTTGCCGCGGTCGGGCTCGCGATAGCAGTCGGCCTGTTCGAGCTGACGCAGGATCTGGTGCGCGCGCGGCTGTTGGCCGTAACCGCGATGAAGGGCGCGCTGGTTCGCTCGGTCTCGGTGCTGTGCCTCGGCGTCGTGTTCACGCTGATCGACAATACAGGCTTCATCCTGCTGGCCTCGTCGGCGCTGGCCTATCTGCTCGCCACCATGATTCAGGCACGCGCGGCCTGGCGGGGCACTGTCGTCAAGTTCGACGGCCCGGCGCTACTCACTGCCGCGAAGCTCGGCTTGCCGTTGACCATATCGCTCACTTTGCTCGCCGTCTCCAGCGTCACCGACCGCTTCATGATCGCCAATCTGATCGGCGCTGCGGACGCCGGAAAATATATCGCCGGCCTCGATCTGGTCCGCCAGACCCTGATGATGCCGGCGATCAGCATGGCTGCCGCTTTCTTTCCGCTGGCGGTATTGATCCACGCCAATCAGGGACGCGCCGCGCTGAATTCACACCTGAGCGAATGCGCCGAACTGCTGTTCAGCGTCATGCTGCCGGCCTGCCTGGGGTTTGCCGTGATCGCGCCGCACATCGCCAATGTCGTGCTCGGCGTCGATTTCCGCGAAACCGCGGCGCAGATCATGCCCATCATCGCCGTCGCCGTCGTGTTCCAGGTGCTGACCCAGCAATACCTGCACGTCAGCTTCCTGCTGTCGGGGCGCAATTCGTTCTACTTGATCAACACGGTGTCGATCATCGCGGTCAACCTGATCCTGTCCTGGGTCCTGATCAGCCGATATGACGTGGTCGGCGCGGCGTGGGCGCGGCTCGGCGCCGATGTCTTCGGCTTCGTCTGCGCCTTGATACTCAGCCGCCGTGCGTTTCCGATTCCCTTACCGCTTCGCAGGCTGGCGCTGACGCTGATCGCAGGATTGGTCATGGCGCTGCTGGTCGGAGCACTCGACCGCAACCTGCATCTGCCGGACCTGGCCGCATGCGTCATCCTGGTTTGCGCCGGATTGGCTGGCTATGCCGCGCTGTGCTGGGCGTTCGACATCTCGCAAGTTCGCGGGCGCTCGAAAAACGGCCTGAGGTTCTTCAGGACCAAGCTCGCCAATATGGGCATCGGATAGGACCGGAGCAGAACAATGAACAAGAACGTTGCCACCGATTTTACCTACGCGGTTCCCGTCGATGCAGCCGGCGCGCGCGCGCTGCTGCAGCCCGCGGCCGTGCACCCGAAATCGCTGCTTGATCTGCCGTCCGGCGAGGCCCGCGAAAGCCTGCTCGCCGTGCACGGGATTCTGCAGGCGGTGCTGCCGCCAAAGCGGCTTGCGATCTACGAAGCCGGCGGCGGCTCGACCAGCTTCCTGCCGCTCGGCGTGCTCGACCGCGCCCATGTCACCGTGGTCGATATCGACGAGGACCAGATCCGCAACAACGACTACGCCCAGCAGACGATTTTGGGCGACATCCAGACCCATCGCTTCAAGCCCGAAACTTTCGATCTGGTGATCTGCTACAACGTCATCGAGCATCTTCCCAATGTCGAGGCGGCGCTGCTCGGCTTCTGCGAGTCGCTCAAGCAGGGCGGCCTGATCCTGATCGGCGCGCCGAATCCGAAATCGCTTTCCGGGGTCGTGACCAAATACTCGCCGCACTGGTTCCACGTCTGGTTCTACCGCCATGTGCGGGGCGACGCGAAGGCCGGCCTGCCCGGCCAGGCGCCGTTCCCGACGTTTTTCGATTCCCTGGTTACGCCTGCAAACCTCGAGGCGTTCGCCGCCGAGCACGGGCTTCAGGTGATCTACAAAAAAGCATACGAGAGCCCGCGTTATCAGGAGATGCGCGAACGCAAGCCGCTGTTCGCAGCCATGCTCGATGCCGCAGCCGGTGTCATGAACCTTTTCCTGCCGAAAAAAGCCGACGTCCGGCGCGGCGATTATCACGTGATTTTGCGAAAGCGCTGAACGATGAACGCGATCTGGTCCGAAGCCAAAGCGAGAGTCAGTCACCGGCTGGCGATGCACCTCTGCGTCGAACCGTTTGAGCTGCGCAACAAGACCCCGATGGTCAGCTTCACCTTCGACGATCTTCCGAAGAGTGCGGCCACCGTCGGCGCGCGAATCCTCGAACATCACGGCGCCCGAGGGACTTTCTACGTCATCGGCAGCCAGGTCGGCACGTCGTCACCGGAATGGGAGATGGTGGATCGCGAGGACGTCGTCGCTCTGCACCGCGGCGGCCACGAGATCGCCTGCCATACGTTCTCCCACAAGCGGGCGTGCGATATCGATGCCGAGACGCTGGGCGCGGAGATCAGGCGCAACCAGGATTTCCTGCACGGGCTCGATCCATCGATCAGGATCGAAAACTTCGCCTATCCGTTCGGCTTCGGCTCGTTCAACCACAAGCGTCAGCTCGGCGGACTGTTCCGGTCCTGCCGCAGTATCGTGCCGGGCGTGAACAGCGGCGAGGTCGACCTGCAGTTCCTGCGCGCGATGCCGCTGATCGACAAGCGCATCGGCCGCGACGGCATCGATCGCGCCTTCGACCAGGCGCAAAGTGATAACGGATGGTTAATTTTCTACACCCACGACGTCGCCGATGAGCCCAGCGCCTATGGCTGCTCGCCGGCGCTGCTTAACTACGCGCTGGAGGCGGCGCGGGCGCGCAAAATCGCGGTTTTGAACATGGCGGAGGCATTGCGATGTGCTGGCGCTTAAACGCTTTTTTTGCCTTTGGAGTGAATACTCCCTCAATGAGTATGGTTAATTTTCCCTGTCTGGCCGGTTCCGCATGGCAACCGGCGGCAAACAGCATGTTGCGAAGAGTAACCCCTCACCCGGCGCGCGCGCCGGCGACTAAGGAAGCAGGGGCCCATGCTGTCATATGACCAGCCGATCACTCCGCCGAAACCGCCTGCAGCGCAGGCACAGCCGCGCATGGCTGCGGGCTTCCGCGTGATGGATCTGGTGCTTCTGCTGTGGCGGCGAAAGGTCGCGATTGCGATGGCGGCGCTGATCTGCGCCTGCGCCGCGGTCATGATCGGCAAGAGCCTCACGCCGCGATACGCGGCAACCGCGCAGCTCTATGTCGATCCGCGGGAATTACAGCTGGTCGACCGCGAGTTGACGCCGCGTTCCCAGGACATTGCCGGCCTGTCGATGGTGGTCGAAAGCCAGGCACGGCTGATAACCTCCAACAACGTGCTGCTGCGCGTGATCGAGGACACCAGACTCGACAAGGATCCGGAATTCGGCGGCGACACCGGCAGCCTGATGGGATCGCTGCTGAACCTGATCAGCTTCGGCGCCAGATCGTCGGTCGATGCCAATGCCGGCCGGATGGCCGGGATGCTGGACGCCCTGAACCGCCACATCAACGTCAAGCGCACCGATCGCACCTATGTGGTCGATATCGAAGTCTGGTCGCATGAGCCGGCCAAGGCCGCGATGCTGGCCAATGCCATCTCGGCCGCCTACCTAGCGGAAACCAAGCAGTCGCAGGCCGACGCCGCACGGCGGGCGACCACCGACCTGTCGGGGCGGCTGAAGGAACTGCAGGACCGGCTCCGTACGTCCGAGAACACGCTGGCCGTCTACAAGGCGCAGAACAATTTCGTCGGCACCCAGGATACGCTGGTCAGCGACCAGCAGCTTTCCGCGATTACCCAGCGGCTTGCCAACGCGCATGCGCTGACCCTCGATGCCCAGGCAAAGTACGACCAGATCGAGGCATCCAGGCGCGGCGCCACCGATGCCGGCGCGATCCCGGAGGCGCTGCAGTCTCCGACCATCGCCAATCTGCGCGCGCAATATGCCGAGGCACGGCGGAAATATGCCGAACTCTCCAGTGAATTGGGCCCGCTGCATCCGTCGTTGAAGAACATGGAGAAGCAGGTCGAGGACCTGCGAAAAAACATCACCGAGGAACTCTCCCGGTTCTCGCAGTCCGCCAGGAACGATCTCACCCGCGCGCGCGACTATGAAGCCTCGCTGAGCAAGACGCTCGACCAGCAGAAGCATCAGAGCGTCGATCTCAGCCAGGCCTCGGTGCGCCTGCGCGAACTCGAGCGCGACGTCGAAGCCAACCGCAACGTCTATCAGTCGTTCCTGAAGCGCTCGCGTGAAACCGAGGAGCAGGAAACCCTGAACACCTCGGCGGCGCGCATCATCGGCGAGGCCACCGCGCCGCAGCGGCGCTCGTTCCCGCCGGCGATGAGCCTGATTGCGATGATCGGCTTTGCGATCGGCGCGCTTGCGGCGGCGGCATGGATCGTGGCGGTCGACCGGCTGTCGATCCCGGGCGCAATGGCAACGCAAGCTTCGCAGAAGCGGCCGCGGGCGAAGGTCGCACCGGACATGAAGATTTCGATTGAGCCGCCGCGGCAACCGGTTCCGGAAGCCATTGCGCCGCAGACGCCCGCGGCCGCCGTGCTCGAAAAGCCGCTGATCGTCCAGTTGCAGGAAAAGGATGTATTGCGCACCCTGACCGGAATCCTGGCGGTGAGCGGCGTGTCCGACGTGACGCGGATGGGCTGGCCGACGTTGCGCGCGGGCTCAGTTCCGGCGGCTTTCATCGAAGCCATCGGCCAGCTGTGCCTGACCGCGGCGAAGCGTTCGCCGGAGGGAAAAACGCCGGTCATAGCCGTGATCGGCGCCGGCGGAGCTGACGACCGCAGCGTCGCCGCGCTGAACGTCGCACTCGCGGCGGCACGTGAAGGCGCCAAGGTGCTGATGATCGACGCCGATCACGCAACCCACGCGCTCTCGAACAAAGCGGGCAGTTTCGGCAAGCGCGACGCCAGCCGTTTCGGCTGGCTCAGTATCGGCTCCAAGGCCTCGCGCGCGATTCTGACCGCGAACGGGATTTCGATCCTGCCCGCGATCGACGGCTCCGGCGTCAAGACCTCCGAGGCCATCCGCAAGGCGATCGCCCAGGCGCGCGCCAGCCGCGACTACGATCTGGTATTCCTCGACGGCCCGGCGATGCCGTGGGCGGCCGCCGACCGCAAACTGTTCGAGGTCGCCGACGGACTGGTCGCGGTGCTTCCGGTCCATCTCGATATCAACGAGGCGATGGAAGACATCATCAAGGCGCTCGGCGACACCGAGCGCAAGCTGATCGGCGTCGTCCTCAACGAGCTCAACCCCGCGGGCAGCAACCAGCAGCGAGACAAACGATATGCTTGAACGCCGCATCAATCCCGTAGGGAGAGCCGCCACGGCCAGCGTGCCGCGCATTACGCTGGGCGGGCTGCGTCTCGCCGTGCTCGACCTCGAGCAGACCGCCAATTTCATGATCGGCATCGTGTTCCCGGAACGCTGCATGCCGCGCCCGTTGTATCTGACCTCCGCCAACGGCGAAGTGCTGGCGCGCTGTTCCACCGAGCCGATGACCGACCGGCTGTTCCGATCGGCCGATCTCATCAACGCCGACGGCCAGCCGCTGGTCACCGTCTCGCGGTTCAAATCGAAAACGCCGCTCCCGGAGCGGGTCGCCACCACCGACCTGTTTCATGTCGTCGCGCGCAAGGCGCAAGCCGCACGTCTGACCTTCTACATGTTCGGCGCCGACGAAGAAGAAAACGCGCTTGCGGTCGCCAATGTCCGTAAACTGTATCCCGATCTGCAGATCGTCGGGCATTCCCACGGCTATCTGAAAGGCGACGCGCTGCGCGCCAAGGTCGACGAGATCAACGCGCTGGCGCCGGATGTTCTCTGGGTCGCGCTCGGGGTGCCCTACGAGCAGGCCTTTGTCGAGGAATATTCGTCGCGGCTGTCGAATGTCGGCGTCATCAAGACTTCCGGCGGACTGTTCAACTTCCTGTCCGGCAGCCGCGCCCGTGCGCCGCACTGGATGCAGGTGGCCGGGCTGGAATGGGCGTGGCGAATCTGGCTGGAGCCGCGCCGACTGTTCTGGCGCTACCTCACCACCAATCCCCGCGCGCTCTACCTGCTGTTTCACAAGAGCCGGCCCACCGACCGGACGCCGCGAGGCTGACATGAGCAATCGACCGGCAGTGCTGGTGACCGGAGGTGCGGGCTATATCGGATCGCATTGCTGCCGGGCGCTGGATGCGGCCGGCTATCACCCGGTCGTGTACGACAATTTCTCGACCGGCCATCGCAGCTTCGTCACTGGCTCGCTGGTCACCGGCGACCTGCGGGACAGCGCAAAACTCGCGCATGCCTTTGCGCAGCACGACATCGTCGCGGTGATGCATTTTGCCGCCTCGAGCCTGGTCGGGGAGTCCGTCGCCGATCCGCGGAAGTACTACAGCAACAACCTTGCCGGCACGCTGTCGCTGCTGGACGCGATGCGCGAAGCCAGCTGCAACCGCCTGGTGTTTTCATCCACCGGCGCGGTCTACGGCAATGCCGACAGCAAGGCCTTGCCCGAAAGCTACCCGTGCGAGCCGATCAACCCCTACGGCGCGTCGAAATGGATGATCGAGCGCATGCTTGCCGACTATCGCCGCGCCTATGGGCTGGGATCGTTTGCGCTGCGCTATTTCAACGCCAGCGGCGCCGACCCGTCCGGCGGTATCGGCGAGTTGCGCGACCATGAAACTCACCTGATCCCGCGCGCAATGATGGCGCTGCAGGGACATGTGGCCGACTTCGCGGTGTTCGGCGACGACTACGATACATCGGACGGTACCGCGATCCGCGACTACATTCACGTCACCGACCTTGCAACCGCGCATCTGTCGGCGCTGAAGCTGCTGATGCAGGGCCATGCCGGAACCGTCTGCAATCTCGGCACCGGCGTGGGTCTTTCGGTGCGCGAAATCCTGGCCGCCATCGCGGCCGAGACCGGTCGCGAAGTGCCGCATGCGATAAAACCGCGGCGACCGGGCGATCCGGCCTGTCTGGTCGCCGATCCAGCGGCGGCGCGCCAGACGCTGCAATTTTCTCCCAAGCATTCCGACCTGTCGACCATCGTGCGGACCGCCTGGGCCTGGCACCAGAAGGCTCACCCGCTGAAGACGGATGAGGCAGTTCGGGTTGATGCGGATTTGTCGCCGGCTGCGTGAACTATCGTGCCCCGGACGCAGCGCAGCGCGTAGCTCTTCGCGAAACGGTGCGCTGCAGAGCCGGGGCCCCGGTTGCTTGCTTACGACTCGAAGAAACCGGGGTCCCGGTTCTGCGAAGCAGCGCTTCGCGAAGTGCTACGCGCTGCATCGCGCCCGGGACATGGGCGTCAAAGCGGCTTGATCTGCACCTTGCGGAACTTGACCACGCCGGAGCCGTATTGCAGCGCGAACGGGCCGCCGGCGTTGTGCTTGGAGTCCTGCACGTCCGCGGTCTTCTGGCCGTTGAGCACGACGACGAGATGCGATCCCTGCGCGGTGATTTCGTAGGTGTTCCACTTGCCGGCGGCCTTCGGCATCGGATCGACCTTGGCGACATCGACGATCGCGCCGGTGCCGTAGCTCGGATCGGGGCGCTTGTCGAAGATGTTCACCTCGTAGCAGATCTTGGAATCGATCTTGTCGCGCTGGTCGCAGCGGATGAAGATGCCGCTATTGGCTTCCTCGTCGGTCCAGAACTCGGCCTTGATCTGGAAATCCTTGTAGGAGTCCTTGCTGACGAGATAGGAGAGGTCCTTGCCGTCGAGCTTGTCGGCAGCGAGCGCGCCGTCCTTCATCTCCCAATTGGCCTTGCCGACCTCGGTCCAGTCGCCTTTCTTGGTCGAGTCGAGCAACGTGACCCAGCCATCCTGACTGGATGCCACGTTGGAATATTGCAAGGCCGCAGCACCGACCAAAAGACCAGCCGCGAATATCGATAGACGCTTCATCAAGGTGTCCTCCCGTTTCAGTTTTTCGTTGCGCGGAACATAGAGGCGGCCACGCGCGGCGTAAACGCGTTTTTCATGCTGCAGTTGCGTTGTGATCGCACCATCGCGAGACACGCATGTACCGACGTGACTTGCACCGCGCGAACGAGACCGGCTAGCATGGCGGATAACAAGACGAGAAACCACCAGGGAGAAAACAATGAAAACCGCATCCCGTTTTTGGCGAGTTCTACTGCTTCCGATGGTTCTGGTTGGCGGCATGAGCGTCGGCCTTGCGGCCGAACTCAATCCCGCGGCAGTCGCCTACAAGCTGCCGGACCAGATCAAGTGGAGCGAGGCCGACGCGCGTGGCGTACAGACCGCCGTCGTCGCCGGCGACCCCTCAAAGCCGGGATTCTATGCGGTTCTGACGAAATGGCTGAAGGGCAACCATTTCAGCCGGCCGCATTTCCATCCCAACGACCGCTACATCACCGTGCTGCAGGGCACCTGGTGGGTGGCGACGGGACCGAAATTCGATCCCGCCCTCACGGTCCCGATGCCCGCGGGGAGCTTCGTCACCCATTTCGGCAAGCAGGTGCATTGGGACGGCGCCAAGGACGAGGACGCGGTGCTGCTGATCGTGGGCGAAGGCCCGGGAACCTCGACCGCGGCGGAAGAGAAGTAACGCGGAATCGTAGGGCAAAGGCGCGCTTGCGCCGTACCCACCAATCTTTGCATCGCAACACACATACCGCCCTCATCCTGAGGAGCGCCCTTGCGCGCGTCTCGAAGGATGGCTTGTTGCCGATCCTTCGAGGCTCGCCGTGAAGAACGGCGAGCACCTCAGGATGACGGCGGTGTGTATCGATGGCGGACACCGCGCGAAGAGCGACTTTGCCTACCCTGCGGGCTAGCGCATCGTGCCCTGCTCCATCGCAAGTTCTGCCTTGAGGCTGTCGAGGTCGCGGTAGATCGAGGCGACCGCGAGCACGCGGCCGCCGCTCTTGTATTTCAGCAGGCAATCGCGGCAGCGATATCGCCGTCGACCGCGATCTCGTCCCATTTCTCGGCGTGGCCGACATAGTTGATTGGCACGTCGTAATGCTGGCTCCAGAAAAACGGCACCGCGTCGAACGCCTCGCGCGCGCCTAACATGTTGAGCGCGGCGGCCTGGCCCTGGCTGCTTGCTATCCTTGGATACGGCACTGCTTTCACGGTTCCCGGCTTTTTACATCAGATAGACTTCGCCCGCGATTCATATAATCTGCCGCGAAGGTTCGGATGATTTGCTAATGCTGACCGCTCAACGGGATTCGATCCGGTTATTGCACGGCATTCTCGTGGCATCGGTCGCGCTGCCGGCGGCGCTTTTCGTCTATGCGTCCTGGCTCGGTTATCAGAACAATCAGGTCGTCGCCGAACGCCAGATCGATCGTACCCGCGATGTACTTACCGAGCACGCGCTGAAGGTTTTCGAGACCGTCGAGCGCTCAATCGCGGAAGTCAACGAAGTCGTCCGCGACATGTCCGACGACCGCATCGCCGCCAATGAGGAAAACCTTCATCTGCGGTTCAAGCGGCTGTCAGACAGTTCGGACCAGATCAAGTCGGTCTGGATTTTCGACAGGAATGGCCATGCGCTGGTCAACAGCCTGGCCTACCCGGCGCCGACCATCGATTTTTCCGACCGCGATTATTTCAAGGCGCATATCGATCGGGATGTCGGGGTCTATGTCGGCGAAGTGCTGCGGCCGCGGCCGCCCTACGGCGGCGCGCCGTTTTTCGGGGTGAGCCGGCGGCGGTCGTCGCCGGACGGCAGCTTTAACGGCGTGATCCAGGCGTCGATATTGCCGGAATATTTTTCAGGCTTCTACGCGAAGATCGGCAGCGAGGCCGGAAGCTACGCCTCGCTGATCCGCGACGACGGGCTGATCCTGGCGCGTTATCCCGCGAGCGATATCACGCAGCTGTTCCCGAACGGCGACTTGCTGAAGGCCATTCGCGCGCGGCCGGAAGGGACGCTGCTGCTCACATCAAAGCTCGATAGCGTCGAGCGCAAGGTTGCCTATCGCAAAGTCGCCGGATTCCCTGTCTTTGTCATCGCCGGACTGGAGGCCCAGGCGATCCGCGCGCAATGGCTGTCGCAGATGAGCAACCATCTGATCTTCGGAGTTCCCGCAACGGCGGCGCTGATTGCGATCGTGCTGCTGGCGCTGAGGCGGACACGGCGGTTCTACGAGGAGGCGACGCGGCGGCAGGTTGCCGAGAACGCGCTCAAGCAATCGCAGCGGCTGGAAGCGCTGGGCCAGCTGACCGGCGGCGTCGCGCACGATTTCAATAACCTGCTGATGGTGGTCGGAGGCTCCGCACAGAAGCTGAAACGTCGGCATCACGATCCGGCGGACCTGCGCTCGCTCGACATGATCGAATCCGCGGTGCGCAAGGGATCCAACCTGACGCGCCAGCTGTTGTCCTTTGCGCGGCGGCAGAACCTGTCGCCGAAGGCGATCGATCTGGTCGACTGCATCGAGAAATTCCGCGAGGTGCTGAAGCAGTCGATCCCCGGCGATATCGAGATCAAGGTCGAAGATCCTGGCCGGAAGGTCCCGGTCAAGATCGATCCCGATGAATTCGAAATCGCGCTGCTCAACCTCACCCTCAACGCCCGCGACGCCATGCCCGACGGCGGACGAATTACCATCGCCATCACGACCAGGACGATCGACCACAATGCCGGTACCGGCGGGCTGAACGGCGAGTTCGCGGTGATCGCGTTTTCCGACACCGGCAACGGTATTGCCGAGGATATCCGCGACCGCATTTTCGAGCCGTTCTTCACCACCAAGAAGGTCGATCGCGGCACCGGATTGGGGCTGAGCCAGGTCTATGGCTTTGTGCAGCAATCGCGGGGCGCGGTCAGCGTCATCAGTCATCCCGGCGCCGGCACGACATTCGAGCTGCTGCTGCCCTGTTGCGATGAAATCTTGCAGGCCGAGAGCAACACCGCCGACGATGCGCCTGCGCTCACCAGGTCCGCGACCGTGCTGCTGGTGGAGGACCACCCGGACGTGTCGGCCGTCGGCTCCGACTATGTCGAACAATGCGGTTTCAAGGTGGTTTGCGCGACATCGGCGGAAGGAGCAGTCGATATCCTCAACCAGCGCCGCGATATCGACCTGGTGTTTTCCGACATCGTGATGCCCGGCATGAGCGGGCTCGAGCTCGGCCGCCTGATCCGGGAGCATCATCCGGAGACGCCGGTGGTGCTCGCCTCGGGCTACAGCGACCGCGCCGCGCTTGCGATCGACGAAGGATTCACGCTGCTGCAAAAACCCTATTCGCTGGAAGCTTTGCGGAAATCGCTGACCGAAGCGATGCAGAACCCGGACGCGGTCAAACACAAATTCGATTCGCCCGCGTCGCGCCGGACCGCTTGAGAGCACCATGGTTTTAAGTCGAATCGGCAACACCTTCAGACTACCCTCCCCTGGAGGGTAAACCGCTTCAACCTGAAATTCACGCGCTGGACCGCATGAGCAATCCCAAATCCCTGTCCGACCCATGGCCGGAATTGCCCTATGCGGCATGGCGCGACAGCTGCGAAACATTGCAGCTCTGGACCCAGATCGTCGGCAAGATTCGGCTGGCGCGAACGCCCTGGCTGAACCATTCCTGGCATGTCGCGCTCTACGTCACCGCCCGCGGTCTGACCACGTCGCCGATTCCCGATGGCGCGCGGTCGTTCCAGATCGACTTCGATTTCATCGATCAAAGCTTGCGCGTCGCGACCAGCGACGGCGGGCAGCGGCAGATCCCGCTGGTCGCGCAATCCGTTGCCGCGTTCTACAAAGCGGTGATGGCAGCACTCGCCGAGCTCGGTATCGAGGTCGCGATCGACGACAAGCCGAACGAGTTGCCCGACCCGATCCGTTTCGGCGAGGATCACGTCCATGCGTCCTACGACACGGACGCAGCACTTCGCTTCTGGCAGGTGCTGCGGCAGGCCGACCGGGTGTTCGCAAAATTCCGCACCGGGTTCCTCGGCAAATCGAGCCCGGTGCATTTTTTCTGGGGCAGCTTTGACCTTGCGGTGACGCGCTTCTCGGGGCGCAGCGCGCCGCGCCATCCCGGCGGCGTACCCAATCTTCCCGATACCGTGGCGCAAGAGGCCTATTCGCATGAGGTGAGCAGCGCGGGCTTCTGGCCGGGCGGCGGCGCGATTGATACCCCGGCGTTCTATTCCTATGCCTATCCCGCGCCGCCAGGTTTCAGCGCCGCGCGTGTAAAACCGGATGCGGCGTTCTTCAGCGAAGCGCTGGGAGAGTTCATCCTGCCCTACGACGCGGTGCGAACCGCCGCCGATCCCGACAACGCGCTGCTCGATTTTCTGCAGAGCACCTACGAGGCCGCCGCCAATGCCGCCAAGTGGGACCGCGCCGCGCTTGAATGCGCGTTGGGGCAACCCCGCGCGCCGCGCAGACTTTAGCAGCTCCCTTACCTCTCCCCGCAAGCGGGCGAGGTGACCTGGACGTCAGCGTTTCAGCTTCGACGGCTTTAGTTCCGCAAAAAATTTCTGAAGCCAACGGGCTGTGAGCGCGACCTCCGCGGAACCAGCGGAAACCATCGGCGTTATTCGTGCAGTTCAAATCAGGAGGCTGACATGGGTTTCGGTCGAGGTGCACTGCTCTGGTTAATCGGAATTCCGCTTCCGATCATTCTGATTCTTGCGCTGTTCATGCATCACTAAGCGGGCAGCAAAGACCAAGTAATGCCGAGCCACTCTGGTGGCGAGGCAGCGAAAGACCTCGCCTCTCCCCCAGGCGAGGTCTTTCTCGTCATAAGGACAAGACAATGGGCGACGATCTTCTCGACAAGGGCCAGCGCGACCGCGGCCATATCGCTTTTGGTCAGTCGCATGAGGTCCAGTACTGGACCAAGCATCTGGGCGTGACCAGGGAAGAGCTGCGGCGAGCGATCGACAAGGTCGGGAATTCCGCCGCCGCGGTCCGCAAGGAACTGGGCCTGCTGGGCGAACGGCATAAATGAGCCAACCGGACCGGGCCCCACCGCGGTCTGCAGCGGAATGACCGCAATAATTCCGTGGATCGGCATCTGCGCCGCCGTTCTTACCTTGCTCTCCTATATCCCGCAGGTCCGCAAGGCCTGGCTGCGCGGATCGACCAAGGATCTGTCGCTGACAATGCTGGTCGTCCTCACGACAGGGCTACTGCTCTGGGTTGGGTACAGCATGCTGAAAGCCGATTGGGTCATTGTCGCCGCCAACAGCGTTGGCGGGTTATTATCCGCCAGCGTCCTGGCCTTCAAAATCCGCGACATGCGGTCCAGCACGTCGCATTAATGTCCGGTCGGCGACCTAGGACTTGAAACCGGGCGCGGCGGAACCTCTCCCTTGTCAAGTTGTTGATCGCGCAGCCCGTTCGGGTTCGCAATTTAAATTTGAAGGAGACTGACGGTGGGATTATTCTCGAAAGACATCAAGACAATGGACGACCTGCTACTGCACGGGCTGCAGGACATCTATTACGCCGAGCAGCAGATCACCAAGGCGCTGCCCAAGATGATCGATCAGGCGACCAACCGCGACCTCGCGCAGGGTCTGAAAAATCATCTTGAAGAGACCAACAGGCAGATCGAGCGGCTGGATCAGGTCTTCAAGAAGCTTGGCAAGAAGCCGTCCGGCACCGACTGCCCGGCGATCGACGGCCTGATCAAGGAATCCGACGCGACCGCCGGCGAGATCGAGGACAAATCCGTGCTGGATGCCGCGATCGTGGCGAACGCGCAGGCCGTCGAACACTACGAGATCGCCCGCTACGGCACGCTGATCGCCTGGGCCGAAGAACTCGGCCGTGACGACATCGTCCGGTTCCTGACCACCAATCTTAACGAAGAGAAAGCCGCCAACACCAAGCTCAACACGGTGGCGCTTCGCAAGGGCGTCAACCGAAAAGCTGCGAGCTGAAGAAGGCGGCCGGAGGGCTTCGTTGCCGGATGCTGCGCAGGACAGGCGTTCCGTGTCCCGGGCGAGATGCGGCGCGTAGCCCTTGCGAAGCGCTGCTTCGCAGAACCGGGACCCCGGTTTCATTTTAAGCAACCGGGGCCCCGGCTCTGCAGCGCACCACTTCGCAAGTGCTACATGCTGCGCTGCGTCCGGGGCACGTGGATCAGGCCATCAATCCTGGAAATGAGATCACCAAACCATGACAGACAACGATGACGGCGTGATCACGCGCCTGGCAATCCGGCATTCGGTTTCTCCGGAGGCGGTCCGGACCATCCTGCGCGCACTGCGTTCGGGCAACGGCATGGCGCAGTTCAGCCACCCCGACTTCGGCGGCATGTCGCAATGGTCTGGCGGCATGACCATGGTCGGCGACATGTTCAACAGCGAACTCAAGGCGAAACTCGACGACATCTGCACTGAACTGGCGTCATATCTCGCCAAGTCCGGGGCGAGCCAAAAAAGCGGGCACGGCGGCGATCCTGGCGTCAGCTATCGGTCGAACGCGACAACATCCGACTGGTGGCCTGCCGGACTTGGAACTCCAGCTTCGGTCGGCGCCCAGAATGATCTGCGCTATGCCGTGTTTCCGGATACCCGCAGGCTGGCCATCAAGGACGGCCGCCATGTCGACGTCTACGATACCGGCGATCACCGGATCTTCGGGGTGGCGCAATCGCAAAGCACCGATCAAACGCTCACATTTACCAGCCAGACCGGTCTCGTCCGCGTCGCCGATTTGCCGAAGGTCAAGCCGCAGCCGTGAACGGCGCCTTGCCCTATGCATGCCGGGAACATCGAAGGTTTCTGAAGGTTGAGAGGAGCCCGCTTCGGGCGCCAACGCCGCCAAGGGAAACGCCATGAAACGTTCACTTATCGCAATAGGGTGCCTGCTGCTTGCAGGCCCCGCGCTGGCCCAATCGGTCGGCGAGAAAACCGGCGTCAATTCGACGCTCGGCATCAGCCCGACCACCGCCGATTTCGTCAAGGAAGTCGCGATCAGCGACATGTTCGAAATCCACTCGAACACGCTTGCAAAGGACAAGGGTAACGCCGCGGAAAAGACCTTTGCGTCGCAGATGGTCACCGATCACACCAGGACCAGCACCGAACTCAAGGATCTCGTCTCGAGCGGCAAGGTCAAGGCCGAACTGCCGGCTGCCCTCGACAGCTCGCACCAGAGCAAGCTCGACAAGCTCAAGGACGAAAGCGGCAAGGAGTTCAGCTCGGATTTCGATTCGATGCAGGTCAGCGCGCATAAGGATGCGGTGTCGCTGTTCGAGCGCTATGCCAAGGGCGGCGACAATTCCGACCTCAAGAACTGGGCCGGCAAGACCCTGCCCGCGCTGAAGCATCATCTGGAGATGGCGCAAGACCTCGACAAGGCGAAATAACAAACGGCGGCTCGGTGCGGTTGATGTCGCACCGGGCCGCTTCCGTTTGGCGGCGATATTTTTTGAAACGTTGAAGGCGACAATGTCCAGTTCCAGCGACCGGCGCAGCAAGTCACTATGGATGGACGTTGAGGTAGCTCCGGACGCCCGCCCCCTCGAGGGCGATCAAGCCTGTGATGTCGTTGTCGCGGGCTCCGGCATCGCCGGCATCTCGACGGCGTATGAACTGGCGCTCAAGGGCAAGCGGGTGTTGGTGGTCGACCGCGGGCGCATTGCCGGCGGCATCACCGCCCGCACCAGCGCCCATCTGGCGCCGCTGTGCGACGATCTGACCTCTGAAATGATCAAATTGCGCGGCGAGGAAATTTCCCGCGCATTTTACGAAAGCCAGGCTGCGGCCGTCGACCGGATCGAAGCCATCCAGAAGCGGGAAAGCATCGACTGCGATTTCCGCCGCCTCGACGGTTACCTGTTTCAGGCGCTCAATACGGATTCAAAGATGATCGACGAAGAACTGGACGCGGTGCGCAAGGTGGGCGCGCCCGTCCATCGTCTGGTCGGCGTGCCCCTCGCGCATTGCGACAATCAGCACGCCCTGCGCTATCCGCGCCAGGCGACCTTTCATCCTTTGAAATACCTGAAAGGCCTGGCCGAAATCATCACGGCGAAAGGCGGCGTGTTTTGTCCCGGCACCATCGTTCAGGAAATCAAGGAGCATGACGATGGCCCGGTCGTCGTCAGGACCGACCGCGGCGCAGTCACCGCAAGCGCGGCGGTGGTGGCGACGAGCTCGCCGATCGTCGACACCTTCGCGCTTCACACCAAGATGGCGCCCTACCGCACCTATGCGATGGCGTTTACGATTCAGCGTGGCGCAATCCCGGACGCATTGTATTGGGATACGCTCGACCCCTATCACTATGTACGCCTGCAGCCGGGAGAAGGCCCAACCGATTACGTCATCGTCGGAGGCGCCGACCACAAGAGCGGCGAAGCCGACGACGCCGGCCTGCGGTTCGAAGCACTGGAGGCGTGGGCGCGCAATCTCATTCCGGCGCTGAAGGACGTGACCCATCGCTGGTCGGGACAGGTGCTCGATACCATCGACTACGCGGCGTTCATCGGGCGCAATCCGGGAAATCGAAACATTTACGTTCACACCGGCGATTCCGGCCAGGGAATGACTCACGGCGTCGTGGGCAGCCTGATCAATTCAGCCTTGATCCTCGGCGACAATCCGAAGTGGCAGGAAGTGTACGAACCCACCCGCAAGACGCCCTCGGCGATCGGCAATTTCCTGCGCGAAAACGTCACCGCGGTCAAAAACTTCGCCGAGTATCTGGCCCCGGGAGAGCTCGCTTCACTGGACCAGCTGAAGCCCGGCCACGGCGGGATCGTGCGACAAGGTCTGACCAAGATCGCGGCCTATCGCGACGGGGACGGCGCCCTGTATACGCGGTCGGCCGCATGCACCCATATCGGCTGCCATCTGCACTGGAATTCTTTCGAGACCTGCTGGGATTGCCCCTGCCATGGCTCGCAATTCGCGGTGGACGGCACCGCTCTCAATGCTCCCGCAATAACCGCGCTGGCCGGGGTCAAAACAGACGTTTGATCATTCGACCGGCGGGGCGATCACCGTGGACGCCGTGCTGGAACAAGGTGTCCGCAGCCGCATTGGGGTATGACGGCATTTCGTCACCGGGGATTTCAGCATGGCAAAATCATCGAAGCGCGCGGGCGGCAAGTCCGCGGCCGTTCACGATCAAAAACTCGAGCGCGGCGAAGGCGGCGAACTGCATCAGATTGCGCGGGGCGATGCGGCGGTGCTGACCACGGCGCAAGGGGGGCCGGTTTCGGACGACCAGAACTCGCTCAAGATCGGCCCGCGCGGGCCGACCCTGATCGAGGATTTTCATTTTCGCGAAAAGATTTTCCACTTCGACCACGAGCGGATCCCCGAGCGCGTCGTTCACGCGCGCGGCTATGGCGCGCACGGTTATTTCGAAAACTACAAGCCGCTGTCCAAATACACCCGCGCCGACCTGTTCCAGCGCGCCGGCGAACGCACCCCGGCGTTTGTGAGGTTCTCGACCGTCGCCGGCAGCAAGGGCTCGGCCGACCTGGCGCGCGACGTGCGCGGCTTCGCCGTCAAGCTCTACACCCAGCAGGGCAACTGGGACATCGTCGGCAACAACATCCCGGTGTTCTTCATCCAGGACGCCATCAAGTTTCCCGACATCATCCACGCCGTCAAGGAAGAGCCGGACCGCGCATTCCCGCAGGCGCAGTCCGCGCACGACAACTTCTGGGACTTCATCAGCCTGACGCCCGAAAGCATGCACATGATCATGTGGGTGATGTCGGACCGCGCGATCCCGCGCTCGTTCCGTTTCATGGAAGGTTTCGGCGTTCACACCTTCCGCCTCGTCAATGCCAGGGGCGAGTCGACCTTCGTCAAGTTTCACTGGAAACCGAAGCTAGGGCTGCAATCGGTGCTTTGGAACGAGGCCGTCAAAATCAACGGCGCCGACCCGGACTTCCACCGGCGCGACCTCTGGACCGCGATTCAGAACGGCAATTTCCCGGAATGGGAGCTGCAGTTCCAGCTGTTCGACCAGGCCTTTGCCGACAGCTTTGAATTCGATGTGCTCGATCCGACCAAGCTGATCCCCGAGGAAATATTGCCGCCGATTCCGGTCGGCCGCCTGGTGCTCGACCGCATGCCGGACAATTTCTTTGCCGAGACCGAGCAGGTTGCGTTCATGACCCAGAACGTGCCGCCCGGCATCGACTTCTCCAATGACCCGCTGCTGCAGGGCCGCAACTTCTCCTATCTCGATACGCAGTTGAAGCGTCTCGGCAGCCCCAACTTCACGCATATCCCGATCAACGCGCCGAAATGCCCGTTCCATCATTTCCAGCAGGACGGCCACATGGCGATGCGCAATCCGGTTGGACATGTGAACTACCAACCCAATTCATTCGGCGAGGGCCCGAGGGAATCGCCGCAGCGCGGGTTCACCCCGTTTGCCGAGGTCGAACAGGGTCCCAAGCGCCGGTTGCGCGCGGAAAGCTTTGCCGATCATTACAGCCAGGCGCGCCAGTTCTTCATCAGCCAGACCGGCGGCGAACAGCAGCACATCGCGGCGGCGCTGACGTTCGAACTCAGCAAGGTGACGACACCGGTCATCCGCGAGCGGATGGTGTCGCATCTGCTCAATATCGACAAAAAACTGGCGGGCAACGTCGCGGCGGCGCTCGGCCTCAAGGCGATGCCGAAACCGGCGGATGCGGCGATGCCGACGCGGCAGGATCTCGACGCCTCACCCGCACTCGGCCTTGTCGAGAACGGACCACAACGGTTCGAAGGACGCAAGCTCGGCATTCTCGTGACCGACGGCACCGATGCGGCGCTTCTCAACGCGATAAAGAAGGCGTTGGCCAAGGCCGGCGCGACGTTCGAAATCATCGCGCCGAAAGTCGGCGGCGCCAAGGCCAGCGACGGCAGCTGGATCGAAGCCGATCAGATGATCGATGGCGGACCTTCGGTGCTTTACGACGCGGTCGCGCTGTTGCCCGCCGCAGCGGCGATGGATGATCTGGTGCAGGAATCGACCGCCCGGGATTTCGCCGCCGACGCCTTCGCGCATTGCAAGTTCATCGGCTATGTCGAGGCGGTGATGCCGCTGTTCGAAAAGGCCGGGATCGCCGCCTCGCTCGACGAAGGCTGCGTTGCCCTGAAGTCGTCGAAAGACGCTGCCGGATTTATCGCCGCGCTTGGACAACTACGTCTTTGGGCGCGCGAGCCGAAGGTGAAAATGAGCTAGGACCCCGCGCGGATGGCGTCTGCCAGGAAGCACTGGACCACGCATGTCGGGCAGGCGGCCGGGCACCCCGCCGCCTTTGTCGTCGTCATTGTCTACGCTGTGTTGTGGCTGAGCTTCGATCGGGCCACGTTCGACTGGAACGCTGTCGCGACGCTGGCGGTATGGATGATGACGCTCTTCATTCAAAGGACCGACCGACGAGATTCGCTGGCGTTGCATGCCAAGCTCGACGAGCTATTGCGCGTGGACCAAAAAGCGCGGTCTGAACTTGCCCAGCTCGATGAGAAAGAGCCCGAAGAAATCGAACGCCATCGCGATGCGGAAGTTGCCAAAAAGACGTGACGGATTTCCCGGCGGCCCTCACACCGCCGTGGCGCGGGCGAACTCCACATAGATCTCACGCAACCGGTTGGTCATCGGGCCCGGTTTGCCGTTCGCCACTGTCTGGCCGTCGATGGTCACGACCCCCTGCACGAATAAAGACGCGCTGGTGACAAAGGCTTCCTTGGCGGCCAGCGCTTCGGCAACCGAAAAGGCGCGCTCCTCGACGCGAAGCTGGCGTTCTTCGGCAAGCTTCATCACCGCCTTGCGGGTGCAGCCCGGCAGGATCGCGCTGGAATTCTGCCGCGTCACCAGCACGTCGTCCTGGGTCAGGATGAAGGCCGACGACGACCCGCCTTCGGTGACCTTGCCGTCCTCGATCATCCAGGCTTCTCCGGCGCCCGCTTCCGCGGCGGCCTGCTTGGCCAGTACTTGCGCCAGCAGCGCCACGCTCTTGATGTCGCGCCGCGCCCAGCGGATATCCGGCACGGTGATCACCCCGATGCCAGTCTTGGCCGACGCCGCGCCTACGATGTCCTTTGCCGAGGTGAACATCACGAAGGTCGGTTTTGCGTGCTTTGGAAACGCAAAGTCGCGCGGGACGACGGCGCCGCGCGTCACCTGCATATAGATCATGCCGTCGGCAAGACTGTTGCGGGCGATCAGTTCCTTCTGAAGCTCCACGATCCGCTCCAGCGTTTCCGGCAATGCCAGCTTTATCTCGCCGACCGAGCGCTCAAGACGCGCCAGATGCGCGTCGTTGTCGATCAGTCTGCCGTCGAGCACTGCCGAGACTTCGTAGATACCGTCGGCAAACAGGAAGCCGCGGTCGAACACCGACACCTTGGCCTCGGCAACCGGCACGAACGCGCCATCGACGTAAACGATCTGTTCCAAGCTGGTCTCCATTATCTGCGCGAAGCCGCGCGCTGTATTATATTTATATGTAATTCTCCAAAGCACCAAAAACACATTTTTGAGCCACACATTCGACCGTCATCCTGAGGAGCCGCACGCTTGTGCGGCGTCTCGAAGGATCGCCACGCGCGCTTGCGGCCCATCCTTCGAGGCTCGCCGCACCAACGGCGAGCACCTCAGGATGACGGTGGCGTGTCAATGCGACAGAATCTTGGACAGGAATTTCTGCGCCCGGTCGCTGCGCGGCGCGCCGAAAAAATCCTCCTTCAGCGCGTCCTCGACGATCTCGCCCTGGTCCATGAAGATCACCCGATGCGCCACCTTGCTGGCAAAGCCCATCTCGTGGGTCACCACCATCATGGTCATGCCTTCGCGGGCGAGGTCGACCATCACGTCCAGCACTTCACTGATCATCTCGGGGTCCAGCGCCGAGGTCGGCTCGTCGAACAGCATCGCGATCGGGTCCATCGCCAGCGCGCGCGCAATGGCGACGCGCTGCTGCTGTCCCCCTGACAGTTCCGCGGGATATTTTTGCGCATGAATCGTGAGGCCGACGCGCTCCAGCAGTTTTTTCGCCTTCGCCATCGCCTCCTCGTGCGTGCGGCCAAGCACCTTTTCCTGCGCGAGGCACAGATTCTCGACGATCCGCAAATGCGGAAACAGTTCGAAATGCTGAAACACCATGCCGACCCGCGCCCGCAATTTCGGCAGATCGGTCTTCGGGTCGTTGACCTTGATGCCATCGAGGATGATCTCGCCGCTCTGAAACGGCTCCAGCGCGTTGACGCATTTTATGAGCGTCGATTTTCCCGAGCCGGAGGGACCGCACACCACCACCACCTCGCCCTTGTCGACGTGCGTGGTGCAATCCTTCAGCGCCTGAAAACTCGGCCCGTACCATTTATCGACGTGACTGATTTCGATCATGAAGGTCTCGCTAGCGGAGAACGGCGACGCGGGCCTGCAGGCGGCGAACGCCGAACGACGCGCAACAGGAAATCGTGAAATAGACCAGGGCGGCGAACAGGTACATCTCGACCAGCCGGCCGTCGCGCTGCGCCACCTTGCTCGCGGCGCCGAGAAAATCCGGGATCGACAGCACGTAGACCAGCGAGGTGTCCTGGAACAGCACGATGGTCTGGGTCAGCAGCACCGGCAGCATGTTGCGGAACGCCTGCGGCAGCACGATGTAGCGCATGGTCTGGCTGTAGGTCAGGCCGAGCGCCTGGGCTGCTGCGGGCTGGCCCTTCGAGATCGACTGGACGCCCGCGCGCATGATCTCGGAAAAATACGCGGCCTCGAACATGATGAAGGTGACCAGCGTCGAGGTGAACGCGCCGACGCGGACCGGACGGTCCGCACCGGTCAGCCATTGCCCGATATAGGGAACGAGGAAATAGAACCAGAAGATCACCAGCACCAGCGGCAACGAGCGGATCAGATCGACGTAGATGCCGGCGATGTGGCTCAGCACCGGCAACCGCGACAATCGCAACAGTGCGATCAGGGTGCCGAACACCAGCCCGCCGAGGGCTGCGAGCGCCGTCAGCGTCAGCGTGAAGGTCATGCCGTCGATGAACAGGTAGCCCAGCGAGCGCCTGATCACGTCGAAGTCGAAACTGGCGAACATCGGCGCGCTATTTCCCGGCGATATAGCCGGGGACCGCCACGCGGCGCTCCAGCAGGCGCATGGCGGTCACGACGACGATGTTGACGAGGAGATACAGCAGCGTCGCGGCGGTGAAGGCTTCGAACACCTGGAAGGAAAATTCCTGCATGGCGCGCGCCTCGCCGGTCAACTCAATGAGGCCGATGGTGATCGCCACCGAGGTGTTCTTGATGGTGTTGAGGAACTCGGACGTCAGCGGCGGCAGGATGATGCGGAACGCCATCGGCAACAGCACGTAGCGGTATTTCTGCAACGTGGTCAGGCCGAGCGCGGTCGCGGCCAGTCCCTGGCCGCGCGGCAGCGAGTTGATGCCGGCCCGCAACTGCTCGGCGACGCGCGCGGACATGAACAGCCCGATGCCGATCGCAGCCGTATAGAACGGCGCGTGGGGCATCTGCTTCAGCCAGCGCCCCCATGCCTGCGGCACGATTTCCGGCAGCACGAAGAACCACAGGAACAGCTGCACCAGGAGCGGCATGTTGCGGAAGAATTCGACGTAGGCAAAACCGATCCACCCGGCGGTCTTCGACGGCAGCGTACGCAGCACGCCGACGATCGAGCCGAACGTCAGCGCCAGTATCCAGGCGAAGATCGCGGTCTCGATGGTCAGCACCAGTCCCGACAGCAGCATATCGAGATAGGTACCGGTGCCGTTCGGCGCCGGCTGGAAAAAGATGCCCCAGTTCCAGTTATAATTCACGCGCCGATCCTGTTCACTGTTAGCTGTACCAGCAAACTGCCGTCATCCTGAGGTGCTCGCCGCGAAGCGGCGAGCCTCGAAGGATCGCCACAGACGCGCCCACGGCCATCCTTCGAGACGCCGCGCAAGCGCGCGGCTCCTCAGGATGACGGCAGATACGTTTACATCGCGTAGGCGTCGGGGTCGGCCGAATCCTGCGGCTTGGCGAACTGCTTCTTCTGCTCGGGTCCGATCGGCACGTTGAGGTTCAATCCCTTTGGCGGGATTTTCTGCATGAACCATTTCTCATACAGCTTGGGACCTTCCGCGCTCTGGTAAAGCGCCGAGGTAGCGGCATCGACAACCTTCTTGAACGCGGGATCGTCCTTGCGTAGCATGATGCCGTAAGGCTCCGGCTTGGAGAACGCATCGGTGGAAATCACGTAAGCACCCGGCTCCTTCGATCCGGCGACGAGGCTCGCGAGCAGAATGTCGTCCATCACGAAGGCGACGGCGCGATCGGTCTCGACCATCAAAAACGCCTCGGCGTGATCCTTGGCCGGGATGATGTTGACGTTGAGGTTGCGGGCGGCATTGGCTTCGGTGAGCTGCTTGATATTGGTGGTGCCGGAAGTCGAAACCACCGGCTTGCCCTTTAGATCGTCGATCGACTTGATGTTGCTCGACTTCTTGGAGACGAAGCGGCTGGCGGTCAGGAAGTGGGTGTTGGTGTAGGCGATCTGCTTCTGGCGCTCGGCATTGTTGGTGGTCGAACCGCATTCGAGATCGATGGTGCCGTTGGCCAGCAACGGAATTCGGGTCGACGACGTCACCGGGTTGAGCTTGACCTCGAGCTTGTCGAGCTTGAGCTCCTTCTTCACGGCCTCGACGATCTTGTAGCAAATGTCCATCGCATAGCCGATCGGCTTCTGGTTGTCGTCCAGATAGGAAAACGGAATCGAGGAGTCGCGAAAGCCGAGGGTGATCGCGCCGGTTTCCTTGATATTCTTCAGCGTGCCGGTGAGTTCCTGGGCCGTCGCCGGCCCGGCGCAAAGCGCCGCGGCGAGCGCAAAACCGATCATATGACTGCGTTTCATTGGTGTTCTCCTGCTGAATTCCTGTTGACCGCGCCGGTCCATTGACGATGCAATGCCTGCAACATCCGGACCAGACGGTCGGTCCGTCATTCGACCCTTAAACGCATCCGATGACAAGGAAAACCGCGCCGGGCAGCCAATGGCCGCATAGGCCTTTGGTTGCACGGCGCGTCCCGGACGCGGTGCAGCGTTCTTCACGCTGCTCCGCAGAGCCGGGACCGTATCAAACGCCGGGGAACGTTGCGGAGCCTGCGGCGTTTAGTCCCGCAACAACCCCGAGGAGACGCGCAGTGGCCGATACATCGCAGATCAAAGAGCACATGGATGTCATTTCCTCCGACCGGAAGACGGTCGGACAGGTCGATCACCTGGATGGGCCCGACAAGATCAAACTGACCAAAAAGAGCTCCCCCGACGGACAGCACCATCACTTCATTCCGGTATCCTGGGTGGATCACGTCGATCAGCACGTCCATCTCAACAAGTCGGGCGCGGATGTGACTGCGCATTGGCAGCACGGTCAATCTTGAGCATACATCAGGCGGCCAAACTGCAATTCGAACGGATCGTGCGCGAGTTCGCCCAGTGGCGGCTCGTGCCCGAGGACGAAAGGTCGCCCGCGCCGGCGTGGTGGTGGGGACCGGCGATCGACGTACTGGACGAAGGCGAAGCGATGTCCAGGGATCTGTGCGCCGGGTTCGAGTTGCCTCCGGGCTCATCTTACGGCGAAGGCGCCGAAGTGCTGATGAAAGCGCTGGCCGAACAGACCGCGCTCTCATGGCCCGACGAGTTTCCAAAGAAGTTCCGGCAGCCGGATACGGCGTAGACGGCGGCCTATCGGCGGCTCTCACCGCGACCGATCGCGACGATCTCGGCTTCGCCGTTCCCGGCCGGCACTGCGTCGCCTACCTTTTTCCCGAACAATGCGCGCGCCAACGGCGAAGCATGCGACAACGTTCCCTGCGAGGGATCGGCCTCGTCTTCACCGACAATGCGAAACGTCTGTTCACGGCCATCATCGCGGACGATCGTAACCGTGCCGCCAAACCGGACCTGCGTCGTATCGGCGATGTCCGATATGACGCGAGCCGTCGCACGCCGGGCACTCCAATAACGCAGCTCGCGGGACGCCTGAGCCATCGCGGCGCGATCATCCGCCGCTTGCGCGATGCCATGCGCAGCCTGCGCTGCCGCAACCGCCGCTTCAATTTGCGCAAGACCTTCCGGGGTCACATCGTTCGGATGCTCGGAGACCGGCCGGTCCGGCAAATCCTCAACCGCGTCGGTTTCCTTTATGAAGGCTCTGCTCATCGCATTGATATGGGATCGAGCGTCCAGCCGCGAAAGGGCAACGACGGTTTCGTCCTCATGGCATTATCAAGATTCCCGACTATATGACAGGTATCCCTCCAGCGTAGCTTCCCCATCGTGAGAAGATCCGTGATCGTTTTATTGTTGGCGCTCGCCGTTCCGATCAGCCTGTCGGCGGCCAAATACTGGTTCGGCGAGCGGTCCGTGAATTGGCAGAGCGCGGACCGCTCCAGCGCCGGCTTGTTGCCGGCGGCTTCCGAACATCCGGTTGCGCTGGTCCGCATATTCGCCGCGCGCACCGTGCGCTGGAAGGGCATCTTCGCAGTCCATAGCTGGATCGTCTTCAAGGAGCGCAACGCGAAAACCTATACGCGATACGACTACACCGCCTGGGGCGAGCCGATCTGGGTCAACGGCTTTGCCGCCGATGGCCGCTGGTTCGGCGACGTTCCGGAAGTCGTCGCCGCCGCCGATGGCGAAGCCGCCGCGCAAATGATTCCGAAAATCCGGGCCGCGATCGCAAACTACAAGCTGCGGTCCCAGGGCGACTACCGTGCCTGGCCCGGGCCGAATTCCAACACCTTCGTCACGGCGGTGCTCGCCGTGGTTCCGGAATTGCGCGCGACCTTGCCACCGACCGCGATCGGCAAGGACTATCCCTACGACGATCGATGGGTCGGGCTGACGCCGTCGCGCACCGGCATTCGCCTTTCGCTCGACGGCTATCTCGGGTTCACCGCCGGCTGGGTCGAGGGTCTTGAGGTCAATTTTCTGGGCGCGGTATTCGGCATCGACCTTCGCCGCCCGGCGATCAAGCTGCCGGGCCTTGGACGCATCGGGCTGGCGCAGGCCTCGGCGGCATAGGGTGGGCACAGCCGCCGGACGCGAACGCGTCCGGCAGCGTGCCCACCGACTTGAATCACCGCACATACACCACCGTCATCCTGAGAGTCGGATTCAATATAGGTCATTGGCATATCAGTTTCTTGCCAGGCGGCGGGAAAGCTGTCGAATGCTTGCAATCAGGACCCAGGCTTCGGCGCTGGCAATGGATGCCTCGAAGTCTTTGGCGAGCCGTCTGTTACGGCCGAGCCAGGCAAACGTACGCTCGACGACCCAACGTCGAGGCTCGGCCTTGAAGGTTCCCACGCTTTCCGAGCGGGTGACGATTTCAATGGTCCAC